>OLRV01000192.1_pt1 | contig 60697 bp, 43 predicted proteins | sample 1672421 | NCBI WGS metagenome assembly OLRV01 (sample SAMEA3136684, study PRJEB25190) | human gut metagenome | biome: human gut; feature: human-associated habitat; material: faeces | place: Austria | collected 2013
TGGTGGATTGCAATACCCAGTCCTGTCGTTCCGCCCGTGATCATATCATTTGGCAGAATAAACATGACGATCGCCAGTGCATAAACTGTATTCCCCAACAAGATCATACACAGATTTTTTAAATTCACTTGCTTCATAGTATATCCTCTCCTGACATTTTCATCCTTATTAGTATAAAGGATGATATCTTTTGAAACAAGAATTTTTTATAATATCTTTATTTTTTTGTAATTCAAAAGCTAATTTTTTTATAATATCATTTATTTGTTTTTGTGACATTTGCAATGATACTTTTAAGTCGCAGTCATATCTTCTTTTTTGTATTTTGTTCCAATTTATTATATCAGAGTCAGCTAATACTGAATTTGGCATTGTTATCACTGTATTATCTAATTTTCTTATTCTAGTTGTTCTAAATGTAATATCTTCTACTGTTCCATATACACCTTTTACCTCTATTGTATCTCCAATTACAAATGTTTTATCTGAAATTATTGCAAATCCTCCAAATAAATTTTTAGCTAAATCTTGAGCATAACTCATATCTTCAACAGATTTTAACTGTTTGACATTTTTGAATACTTCTTCGGCAACGGCAGAGGCGGTTCATACCAGACTTCCACCAAGAATGCCGACAAGGTGACTATCGTTCTTTCAAACGATGAGAACACCGAGTATGAGGCTGAGATAATCGGCGCAGATGAAAACAGCGACCTTGCCGTTCTGAAAATAGATGCAACAGGTCTTTCAGCCGCAACAATGGGCAACAGCTCAGATCTTGCAGTAGGCGACTATGTTGTTGCAATCGGTAATCCGCTCGGACAGCTCGGCGGTACAGTAACAGACGGTATTATCAGCGCACTTGCCCGTCAGGTAACGGTTGAGGGTAAGAGTATGACGCTTCTTCAGCACAACGCTCAGATCAGCCCCGGTAACTCAGGCGGCGGACTCTTTAACTCAAACGGTGAGCTTATCGGTATTGTAAACGCAAAGGACAGTGCAACAGAGGTTGAAGGTATTGCATTTGCTATTCCGATTAACAATGTTCTTGATATAATTGACGATCTCAAAACATACGGTTATGTAAAGGGCAAGGTTGACCTCGGTATGGAGCTTACAGATATCACATCCGACGATTCCGCATTCTACTACGGACTCAGCAACAAAGGCTGTTATGTTCTTTCGGTAACAAGCGGTTCTAATGCAGAAAAAGCAGGATTTATGAGAGGCGATATGATTACCGCAGTAAACGGTACAAGTGTTTCTTCAAAATCAGACATTGAAACAGCCCTCAAGGATTCAAAGGTGGGAGATACAGTAACTTTTACCGTTACAAGAAGCGGTAAGACTGCAAATCTCAAGCTCACTCTTGCAGAATATTCACCGAGCGGCAGTTCTTCAACAGGCAATTCAAACACACAGAATAAGTCGTCACAATCACAGGGCAAAAGTTCAGATAACAGTGACAGCGACTCAATCTGGAACTATATGTTCGGTCAATAACAGCCAACAAGCTTTTTAGCTTTTTATATAAATATTCATACAGCCAAAGCTGTAGACAAAAAACTCTCTCTTAACGAACAAAGCTCCGTAACCGCACGGAGCTTTGTTCATTTTTATATATTTTTTTCCGCAGCGCTTTCAATTAAAGCTTTTTGCACATCAGTATATCTTAATTTGCTTACAGGAATTTTCATTCCTCCGCTTAAAAGAATTTGATATCTTGTGATTGATTCAATTTCATTAAGTGCAACCAAAAAGCTTCTGTGACATTGAATAAAATCATCCTTTGGCAGGAGCTTTATAATCTCTGAAAGCGTTTTTGTAAGCTCTAAAATTTTGTTATCTTTCAAATGGAAGGTGAGAGTTTTACCGTAAATTTCAACATACAAAATACTTTTTAAATTGATAGAATGGCTTTTTCCGTTTTCCTTAATTATAAGGCTTTGCGATTTGTAATTTTGAAATGCCCTCAAAAAAGCTCTTTTCAACTTGGCTTCATTCAGAGGCTTAATAAGGAATCCCGAGGGTTCCGCTTCATAACCGTCAATTGCATATTCGGAATATGAGGTCATAAATATAAATTTAATGTCCGTGAAATTCTGCTTGATTTTGCATGCAATGTTAATTCCGTTTTTGTTTCCGATGATTATATCAAACAAAACAAGGTCAAAATATTTATTTCCGTTTTCAAGGTCGTTTAATAATATGTCGGCATTCAAATACGATTCAACTGAAATATCAATTCCGTTTTTCAGTGCAATGTTTTCAAGCAAGACTTGAGCTGATTCGTTAAAAATTTTTTCATCATCGCAAATTGCAATTCTGTACATTTACTCACCCTCCGAGCTTATTATGCTCATATTTGTTTTTACCGTAAAGACATTATCAGTACAATCAATTATCAAAATGCTGTTATATTTTTCTGAAATTGAATTCATCGCAATAATTCCGTACCCGTGATTGTTTTTGTCGCTTTTGCCTGAAATGGGAAAATGGTTTTTGTCAAATACAAGATTTTCAAAACAGCAGTTTGAACAGGAGATAAACAGAAAATTTTTATTTGCTTTAATATCTGTTTTTATAAATCTGTGTTCTGTATCGGTTTTTAAACAAGCCTCAATTGCATTGTCAAACATGTTTTCAAGAAACACACACAAATCTTCATCGGCAATGCTGATTTGTTCCGGAACATTTGCACTACATTCAAATTTAATGCAGTTATCGTTAGCTATTTCTGCATATATACCTGTAATTGAGTTTATCAAAATATTGTCGCAGTATTTAATTTTCGGAAGTTTGCTAAGCTTGTCAGTGACTTTTTCTATGTACTCTTTGGCTCTCTGAGTGTCATTATTATCAAGCATAGCCGAAATTGCAACCATATGATGATTCATTTCGTGGCGAGCAGCTTTGGTTTCTTTTTCGCCGTTTTTTAACATCTGATAGCTCTGCAAAGCATATCTTGCACGCTCATTTACTATAAAAATTCTTTTCTTATACTCCGTATAATCGTCAATAAATTCTTTGATAATTATCAATACAGAAATAATTGCCGTAACTGTGCAGAACATAGTATTGAGGGGTGCGAATTCGCCAAATTCAAAAATGCTGCCCAAAATATTATTTCCGTAACTTAGAAAGTCAGAGTCGCTTGTACATGCCGCCAAAGTGTAACCGCAAAAAATGCAGATTATAAACAGCAGAATATATTTTGAACTTTTGTATTTTTTATACTTCTGCCCATCAAAAATAAAATCTAAAACAAGCATTATAACGGTTATCAAAAAGTACAGCGAGAGTGAAACTTCAGTAAAATTGATAAACTCAATGGATTCACTGAAAAATCCGTAGCAGATGCAGTATGTCCCGAGCAGGATAAAAGATGATACAAGAAGAATGAATTTTCTCCAGTTAGTGAACATAAACGCTACGAAGAATACAATCGGTATAACATATATTCGTGATAGTATCGAAAAGTCGAATGATGAAAGAACCTTTGAACTCATTTGCAACTGTGAAGATGAGTAACACACACATCTTAAAGCAAACAGTATTAAAAACAATATCATGAGTAGGATTTTGTAATTTTTATGTCCGTTTTTTGTTCTTACAAAGAAGATTAGACATAATGCGATTGCCGCAATAAAACTTAGAGTTGATAAAATAACGGCACCGACAGATCCCACAACAGCATCTGTGGATTTTTGAAACATATCTGCAAGCGACGGATATTTAGTAAAATAATAAGGATTTTCGTCCGTGTAATATGTGTATATTCTCATTTCATTCCCCGAAAAATCAGGCGATATTGGAATACTTGCGGTGGTATAATATGACGGTCCCGTGAACAGATAATTATCGGGAATTTCAAGAAATCCGTCTTTATTTCTTTTTATGTCATCACCGGTCAAATCAATATTTGAATAGGCAAGATAGTTTTCTATGAACACCTCGGTTGCTACTCCGGATGGAGAAAAATTCAAAAATTTGTCATCGGTTATTTCGGGGAGGGTTATTTTCATACACAAAGCCGAAAAATCAGTATCGTTTACGGTTGCAGTTAATTTATCTTCAAATACAGGATAAACGGAGCTTACTTTTCCGTCCTTTAGAATTTCGTAACTCCATATATTTTCTGTTGGTGTGTCGGCAAGAGTGTCTGGCTTGTTGGGTGAAAAAAGGAGTGCCGTGACAACAAATCCGATTATTGCCAGAGTGATTGCTAATGCCGCAATGGCAGGAAGATACTTTAATTTTTTTGTTTTCATATTCTTTTCTCCGTAAATCATAATTTTATTGCTGTATATACATATATTAAGTGTTTTAACAGCAAAATGCAAGCCGTATTGTGTCATTTTATTTCTGTTCGTGTCGCAATAGTTCCCGTTCGTGAAAATAGCTTGTAATTGTGAAATTTTGCTATTATAATCACATTGAATTGCAAAATGTGCAATAATAAAAATAACGGAGGAATAATTATGAAAAGAATTACAAAGAAAATCGTTTGTCTGCTTACTGTGGCAACTATGCTTTTGGTGGCAACAGTAACAGTCGTAGGTGCAGTTTCAACTCCTGATACTGTTGTTGACGATCAAGAAAACCCTTTCAAAAGCTATTGCATTAACAAAACAACAGGTGACTTGAAGAATACCGAAATGGTATATTCAAATGAGCATTATGATACTGTAACCGCAGTTTATAACAACCTTACTGCAGGAACTTATGAATTCGGAGCAACAGGCAGTCCCTATTTTAACGAGCCTGCAACAACGGAAGTTAAACTTACAAAGGACGGCTCTGTTAGAATTTACTACCATTATGTGACGAATGATATTGAAGCAGTAGTTTATGATGAACCGCTTACCCCCGATGAAAAATATGAGGCTTTAATCACAACCGATGGCGGAGATTTTGTTCAAGGTATTCTTCTTTCAACATCATCAGAACATTATGATTGCATAACAGGTGTTGCTGATAACCTTAAAGCAGGTACTTATAATGTTAATGTTCGTAACGGCAATGATTTTTTAGTTGATAAAGATTTCACCCTTTCTAAAGACGGTTCAGTCAGAATCAACTACTATACTGTAACAAATGAAGTGGATGTTATTGTGTATGAGTCCGAAAAAGCTCCTTATGAAGTACCCTCGGGTTATCTTATGAAAGATGACACCATTGTAGATATGTTCTATTTCCAGCCTTCATCTCACGACGGTGTATATACGCATACTTCCGAAAATCTCCCTGTCGGTACTTATACTGCCGTTATTTCAACAGGTAAAGGTACTGTAATTGAAAAAAGTTTCACTACAACAATTAAAAGTGATGTCCTTTTAACTTATGTTCAGGACAGTGATGAATTTACATTTGTCGAACTTGGCACAATTACACCGGAAAGTAATGATAACACAAATCCGACAACTTCAACTGATGTATCATCTTCAACATCTGATGTTGTGTTAAAGGACAGCACAAACAATAACAATGATAACGGAGTTGTTAAAACAGGTGACTCGCCTGTAGTTTCAATTGCTCTTCTTTCAGCTCTTACATTTGCAGTTGCAGGAATGTTCTTTGCAAAGAGAAGGTTTGACTTCTAATTAAAATTAGTCATATCAATTAAGGAGCCGAGATATTCCGTGACTCCTTTTTTAAAATAATATAATAAAAGAAAAAAGAACCGTGACATAAAAGCACGGTTCTTTTGTTTGTTTAAAAATCTTATTTATTTTCTTCCATATATTTAAGCTGTTTGTAAATCATATTGGCACACATATACACATTACCGCCGCCCATTGTGAGAATGAGGTCGCCCTCTTTTGCATTCTTGCAAACATAGTCGGTAATTTCTTCAAATGTGTCAAGACATACAGAACCCGGAACTTTTGCACCGAGGTCAGTAGAATAGATGTTATATGTGTTTGTTTCACGAACAGGGAGAATAGCCGAAATAATTGCCTGATCCGGAATTTTAAGAGCCTCCGCAAAATCGTCAAGGAGCATGGCTGTTCTTGAAAATGTATGCGGCTGGAATATTGCCCAAACCTTGTTAAAGCCCATTTTCATTGCGGCATTGAGTGTTGCGGTAAGTTCTGTGGGATGATGAGCAAAGTCATCGGCAACAGTAATTCCGTCAGGTGTGCCGAGAATTTCAAATCTCCTGTGAACACCGCCGAACTTGTGAAGATTCTCGGAAATTTCCTTCGGAGTAGCGCCAAGATAATGTGCAGTAGCCGCAGCGGCAAGTGCATTATAAATGTTGTGCTTTCCGGGAACGATAAGCTTAATCTGTGTGAGCTTCTCACCCTTGAAGTAAAGGTCAAACTGCTCGTGAACACCCTTGTCTGCGCTGATGTTTTCAGCTCTGTAATCGCAGTTTTCGCCAAAACCGTAGGTGATTTTCTCAATCTCAACATCCTTTACGGCATCAAGAGTGTTTTCATCGTCACCGTTGATAACAAGCAAGCCTGTTGTCTGATGAGCAAATTTGTTGAATGACTTCTTAATGTTGTCAAGATTCTTGAAGTAATCAAGATGATCTGCGTCAATATTAAGAATAATCGAAATAAACGGATTGAGCTGTAAGAATGTGTCAACATACTCACAGGCCTCACAAACGATTAAATCGCTGTGACCGACATAGCTGTTTCCACCGATAAACGGAAGTTTTCCGCCGATAATAGCTGACGGATCAAAACCGCTGCCGATAAGCACCTGTGAAAGCATAGCGGTTGTCGTTGTTTTGCCGTGTGTACCCGAAACCGCAATACTTCTTCTGTATCTTCTTGTAACAATACCGAGCATTACGCTTCTTTCAATGCACGGAATACCGAGTTCCTTTGCCGCCTGTCTTTCGGGGTTAGTTTCCTTAACAGCCGCTGAGTAAACAACAAGCTCTGCACCCTTAATATTTTCTGCGGCGTGTCCCATAAATACGGGAATGCCGTAACCCTTAATTCTGTCAAGAGTTTCACCCTCGTTCATATCCGAACCCGAAAGCTCATAGCCCTCGTGGTGAAGAATCTCAGCCAGCGGACACATTCCGCTGCCGCCTATACCGATAAAATGTATTCTTTTTATGTTATCCATAAGACTGTCGTAATTCACAATAGTCCACTCCATTCCTGATAAGTATATTTGTCTGTCACAAAAATCATTCCGCTTTGCCTGTATTTAAGTCGGAACACAGGTCGATTTGCATTCAAAGAGCAATGCCGTGACAGAACTGCAATACTCATATTATAAGACGAATGGACAAAAAAATAAATACCTAATTTGATATTTGTGCAATTTTTGTGTATTGTACGGATACTGTGTTTTAATTGTTGCCAAATTGTAGAGTAAATGCTAAAATAAAGGGGAATAGGATTATAACTAAAAATACACATAAAATGGCAGAGTGATAAAATGACTTTAAAAAAGAATGATATTGTAAACCTTACAATAACTTCGGCAACTGCCGAGGGCAGCGGAGTCGGAAGAACAGATGACGGCATTGCCGTTTTTGTACAGGGTTCTGCAATCGGTGACGAACTCAAGGCGCGTATATTAAAGGTTAAGAAAACCTACGCTTTCGGCAAAATCGAAGAAATTCTCGTTCCGTCCAAGGCGAGAATTACTCCCGACTGCGAAAACTTTATGAAGTGCGGCGGTTGCACATGGCGACATATTTCTTATGAGGAAGAATGCAAAATAAAACAGCAGAGAGTTGAAGATGCCGTAACACGCATCGGCGGTCTTGATAATGTTGTTTTCAAGCCGATAATTTCGTCGGATAATATCACAAGATACCGCAACAAGGCGCAGTATCCTGTCGGTCTTGACCGTGACGGAAATGTTGTGACGGGCTTTTACTCATTCCACAGCCACCGCATAATCAATTGCACCGACTGTGTTTTACAGCCCGAAATTTTTGCAAGGGTAATTGAAATTACAAAAGATTTTATCACAAAAACTAACACGGAAATTTATGATGAAACAACAGGCAAGGGCAGACTTCGCCACATTTATATCAGAATCGGCGAGGTTTCGGGCGAGCTTATGGTGTGCTATGTTGTCAACGCAAACGGTCTTAAACAGGAAGATTTACTCGTGAAAATGCTCAAATCCGAACTTCCGCAGTTAAAAAGTGTGATTATCAATTCTAACAGAGAAAAAACAAATGTTGTTCTCGGCAGAAAAAACAGAACAATCTACGGAAGTGACCATATTACCGACACACTTTGCGGATTGCAGTTTAAAATTTCACCGTTTTCGTTCTGGCAGATCAACAGAAAACAGGCTGAAAAGCTTTACGGCAAAGCCAAAGAATATGCAAATCTTAAATCTGACGAAATTCTGCTTGATTTATATTGCGGAACGGGTACAATAGGTCTTACAATGGCTGATTCCTGTAAACAGCTTATCGGTGCGGAGATTGTTGAAGATGCCGTGAAAGATGCAAATGAAAATGCAAAAGCAAACGGCATTGAAAATGCACGATTCATCTGCGGAGATGCCTCAGATGCCGCATTTCAGCTTGAAAAAGAGGGTTTAAAACCCGACTGCGTAATTCTTGACCCACCGAGAAAAGGCTGCGGCGAAGAGCTTGTAAAGACAATTTCAAGAATGTCGCCGAGCCGTGTAGTCTATGTATCCTGTGACCCCGCAACCCTCGCAAGAGATTTAAAATTCTTCACAGAAAACGGCTACACCCCCAAAGAGATCACCCCCTGCGATATGTTCTCCGGAACCTCCCATGTAGAGAGCGTGGCATTGATTGAAAGAAATTAACAAAATAATATAGAAAAGGAATTAAAATGCAAAATATTCTTAAAATTAAACGAACAAAAACAGCTTTGGCATTTAATCTTGCGATTATCGCTTGTGAGATTGCCGCAATAATTATCGTGTTTTTCAAAATAGGCTGTTATCCGCTTATATATTACACTGAGGACAGCAACCTGTTTGCACTTGTTGCCTGTGCGGTTATGGCAGGCTTTCAGGTGCGATATCTCAAAAGCGGAAAAGAAATTCCGCACTCGGTTCAAATGTTCAAATATATGGCGGCGGCTGTGCTTTCGGTAACATTTATCGTAGTTCTTGCTGTACTTTCCCCGATGCGTGGAGATGGCATAAACGGTTGGCTCTATATGCTTTTTAACAAAGACTTCACCTTTTTACATACTTTGTGTCCGATTCTTACAATTTTATCGTTTGTGCTTTTTGAAAAAGAACCTCACCTTAACACAAAATCAGCTTTCACGGCTACAATCCCTACATTAATATATGCGATTCTGCTTATTATACTTAATATAGTCGGTGCAATTGACGGTCCATACCCGTTTTTGCGTGTGATGAATCAACCGTTGTATATGTCATTTGTTTGGTTCATCGTTATAGTAGGCGGTGCGTTTTTCCTTGCACTTCTGCTTCAAAAACTTAATTCAACAGGAAGAAAAAGAAAATAATAGATAATAAGACAGTAAACAGATGAAAATTTCAGATTGGAGTGATTTTTATGAAATACCGCAAGTTGGTTGAGAATGCTAAAAAGCCAAACGGATTTTGGGGCAAAATGATGATTAAGGCTATGAATAAAGGACATTCAAGCCTCACCTCATGGGGACTTGAACATATGAATATTGAACGCACCGCAACTGTACTTGACATAGGCTGCGGCGGCGGAAAAACCGTTGACCGACTTTGCTCAATTGTTGCCAACGGCAAGGTTTACGGAATCGACTATTCCGAACTCTCGGTAAAATCCTCCGAAAAACTCAATTCAAAAAATATACTCTGCAACAAAGCGAAAATTCTTCAGGCATCTGTATCCGATATGCCTTTTGATGACAATACATTCGATAATATCACGGCAGTTGAAACCTACTACTTCTGGCCTGATAAGGAAAATGATGTAAAAGAAGTTTTTCGTGTTCTCAAACAGGGCGGAACGGTTATGCTGCTTTTTGAAATGCTCAGAACAGACGATGATCCGTTCAAGTGGGAAAAGGTTGAAAATATGCTGAATATCAAGTCGGTAACTCCGCAGGAAATCAGAGCCGTACTTGAATCGGCAGGCTTTGAAAACATAAACACATACACTAAGGAAGGTACAACATGGCTTTGTGCCACAGCACAAAAACCGAAGGATGATGAAAACTAATGAAGGCTTTGATTACAGGCGCAAGTTCGGGCATAGGTAAAGAAATCGCCCGATATCTTGCAGAACTCGGTTATGACCTTATTCTTGTATCACGCTCAACCGATAAGCTTAACAAGCTGAAAGAGGAACTTTCAAATGTGAATGTCAGGGTAATTACGCTTGATTTTTCACGAGAAAGTGACAGCATGGATTTGTATGAGCATATTAAGAATGAAAATGAACAGATTGATTTTCTTGTCAACAACGCCGGATTCGGTGCTTACGGAAAATTTTTGGATGTTCCGCTTGAAAGAGAGCTTGAACTCATTCACACAAATGTTTCAACGGTTCACATTCTCACAAAGCTTTTTCTTAAAGATATGGCGGAGAGAAATAGCGGATATATTCTCAATGTAGGTTCAGCCGCAGGATTTCTTGCAGGGCCGACATTTGCAAGCTACTATGCGTCAAAGAATTATGTTGTCCGTCTTACTCAGGCGATTCATGAAGAAATGCGTAGGGATAATAAAAATGTTAAGGTTTCGGTACTTTGCCCGGGTCCCGTAAAAACCAACTTCAATAATGTTGCGGATGTTAAATTCTGCATAAGAGGACTTGACCCGAAGTTTGTTGCAAGGTATGCCGTTGACATGACCATGAAGGGCAAAATGATTATCACACCCGGCTTTGAAATGAAAGCGGTGTCGTTTTTCAGACATTTTGCACCCGAAAAACTTCTCACAAGAATTTCTTATAATGTTCAGATGAAGAAAAACGGTATAAAATAATTATCATATAGAAATAGGGGAGGTGACACATTGAGAATAAAATTCGTTGACAAGGCGATAAAACTTTACAAAAGAATAACAGGCAGATTTGAACCGATAACAAGCAAATGCGTTCACGATAATATTTTTGCAATTGCCGGACAGTCGGCATTCTTCATCATATTATCGGCTGTGCCGCTCTCAATGTTCTTTGTGTCACTTTTGCAGAACCTGCACATTCCGATTGATTTTGTTTATCACGGACTCAGCAGTGTGTTTTCGTCAAAAATTGCCGATGACTTAACATACTTTCTGACCTCTGCCTATGAAAGTGCTGTGGGAATTTCTCTTGTAACGCTTGTAGTCACTCTGTGGTCGGCGGCACAGGGAATCCACGCAATCACTAACGGACTCAACAGAATTTATGACGCTTACGAAAACAGAAACTGGTTCTTTTTAAGAATAAGGGCAATGTTCTACACAATTGCGCTGTTTGTAATTTTGCTTGCGTCACTTGTACTTATTGTCCTCGGTTCAACAATTAACGATTTTCTTTCACCGCACCTGAAATCGTTGCCGGACATAATCGGAATAATCTATCATCTCAGATATATACTTATCTTTATGTTTCTCACGGTATTGTTTGCGCTGATTTACAGGAACTTTCCGAACATCTCACGCAGCGAGCATAAGGAATACGGCTTTAAGTCACAGTTGCCCGGTGCGTTTCTCTGCACGGTTTCGTGGTATGTGCTTTCGTTCGGTATTTCGGTTTATGTGTCGGATTTCAACGGATTCTCCGTGTACGGAGGTCTTACCAGAATTGCCGTTATTATGATTTGGTTTTACTTTCTTATGGTTTGTCTTATGGTTTGTGCCGAAATCAATTATGTCTATCATGACAGGATAAAGGTATTTACAGTCGCAAAATTTAAAAGAAAGGTAAAAATCAAGGGTTCAGAGCTTAATCAAATAAGAAAAGACAGAAAAAATAATAAGTCAAATAAAAGTAAATAAATCAAAATAAAACACTTCCGTTCGGTGATACTACTAATGGAGGTGTTTTTTGTGAAAAGAAAATTTTCTAAAAAGGTGATTTCAATATTGCTCGTATTTGCAATGCTCATCGGCGGAGCGTGCTTTTCATGCACAAGTGCAGCGGCATTTGACCTCGGTTATATCAGCGAGGACGGAATGAAACTCGGTTACAGTATAATCAAGGGCTATTCAAAAATGTCGATGGAAAAAGGTCAGTACAAGGACGGGAAAATTGCCGTTTACTGCGGACTTGATGTGACAAATTTATATGTTATAAGTTCGCTCGGTTGGTTCTATATGACAAACGGAGTTGACCTCGACCGTGCAATGATCGACAACGATTATGCTATGGAGCTGATTGCAAAGCTTGATTCGCATCTTCAAGGTGCAGGCATAACAAATGACAGGGCAAAAGAAAAGAAAGCCGAGATTTTAAAGGATGCAAAGTATATTTATCAGTGCTTTGATACGGTTGGACTTTATATTGTTGATGTTGACAAAAACAGAGCCGACGAGCTTATGAACGACAGCGAAATTGATTTTGTGCTTGACGGTGGCTGCGTTCCCAAAAATATGAAAGACCTCAACATTGACGGAAAAACAGATGAAAAGGATGCTGAGCTTATTCAGAAGTATCTTATCAAAGACCTTACCTTTGACGATTATGACGAAAATCAGTACGCCCTTTTTGTTTGTGACATTAACGGTGATAAAAAGTCGGATATCCGTGATGTAACGGAAATTCTGAAAAAGTGATTATTGTCATATTTTATGCAAAGTGAATATGATTTGAACTGCGGCAGCTGTAATTTTAGCTGTCGCTTTTGATTTGTGACAGCAATGTGAAACTTTAAATAATTTTTTGTAATTTCTCTTGACATTCAAAATCAAGGTGCTATAATAACTGATACAAATTGTTTTGTATCGAACTATTCTATATAGAACAATATCCCACAGGTGAGATTTCGGAGGTGAAATAATGTGTGATGACAAAAGCGTAAAAAGCTGTAAATGCGGCAAACGCTTTAATGATTCAATCGGTCACGAAATCAAGGTGCTTAATCAGGTTTTGCAGAGAAAGTTAATCTATTCCGCCAAGGATAAGGGCGTGGATAAGCTGACCCTTATGCACGGCTGGATTATTGCATATCTCTATGATCATCGTGATGAAGATGTTTATCAAAAAGATATTGAAAACGCATTTTCAATTGCCCGTTCAACCGTTACAAGTATTCTTAAACTTATGGAAAAGAAAAATTACATAACGAGGGAGAGCGTTGAAAGTGACGCAAGACTCAAAAAACTTGTCTTGACCGAAACAGGTATTGAACTTCATTACAAAATCGAAAATATGATAACCAAAAACGAAACTTTGCTTGACAGTCTGCTGACAAAAGAAGAAAAGAAACAATTTCTTTTTCTTATAAATAAAATTCTCAGCGGACTTGAAAATGCAAATTAAAACGGAAGGAGATAAGTATGATAAAAACTTTGGCAAAAAATATCAAAGGTTTCGTCAAAGAGTCTGTTCTTACACCGTTCTTTATGATACTCGAAGTTGTTGTTGAAACAATTATCCCATTTCTTATGTCATCAATGATTGATGACGGTATCAACAAGGGCGATATGCAGCACATATTCATAACGGGCGGTTATATGGGTGCACTTGCACTCACGGGCTTGTTTGCAGGTATGATGGGCGGTATCTACGGTGCAAAAGCTTCGGCAGGCTTTGCAAGAAACCTCAGACGCTCAATGTTTGCAAATATCCAGTCATTCTCGTTTGCCAACATTGACCGTTACTCAACCGCAGGACTTGTTACCCGTATGACAACGGATGTAACAAATCTTCAAAATGCATATCAGATGCTTTTAAGAATGTGTTTCAGAGCGCCTGTATCGCTCATCTGTGCAATGGCAATGACATTCATCATCAATGCAAGGCTTGCCTGTATTTATCTCATTGCAACAATTTTACTTTCTGTTGTTCTTGCCTTTATTATGAAGGCAACATACAAGTATTTCAGTCAGGTTTTTGAAAAGTACGATGAACTCAACGCAAGCGTTCAGGAAAATGTAACTTCAATCAGAGTTGTAAAGGCTTTCGTTCGTGAAAAACACGAAGTTGGCAAGTTCCGCAAGGCAGCCGACAATGTTTACAGACTCTTTGTTAAGGCTGAAAATGCCATGGTAACAGTATCACCGATTATGATGGTTACTTCATACGCATCAATCATCCTTGTAAGCTGGTTTGGCGCAAATATGATTGTAAGCAGTGAGCTTACAACAGGTGAACTTACAAGTATGCTCACATATTGTATGAACATTCTTATGAATCTTCTTATGGTGGCAATGGTGTTTGTAATGCTCACAATGAGCATTGCAAGCGGTAAGCGTGTTGCAGGTGTGCTTAATGAAAAATCAACGCTTGCAAATCCCGAAAACCCTGTTTACGAGGTTAAGGACGGAAGCATTGAGTTTGACAATGTTTCATTCTCATACAACACAAAAGCCGAAAAACCGATTCTCAACGATATCAACCTAAAAATCAAATCAGGCGAAACAATCGGTATTATCGGCGGTACGGGTTCTTCAAAAACAAGCCTTGTAAACCTTATTGCAAGACTTTATGATGTAACCGAAGGTTCTGTTAAGGTCGGTGGAAAAGATGTTCGTGACTATGATATCGAAACTCTGCGTGACAAGGTTTCGGTTGTGCTCCAGTCGAATGTTCTTTTCAGCGGTACAATCCTTGACAACCTCAGATGGGGCAACGAAAATGCTACAGAGGAAGAATGCGTCAATGCCTGCAAGCTGGCGTGTGCAGATGCGTTTATCGAAAGCTTCCCCGATAAGTACAACACAAAAATCGAACAGGGCGGTACTAATGTTTCGGGTGGTCAGAAACAGCGCCTTTGCATTGCAAGAGCTTTGCTGAAAAACCCGAAAATTCTTATTCTTGATGATTCGACAAGTGCAGTTGATACCGCAACAGACGCAAGCATCCGCAAGGCATTCAGCGAGAATATCCCCGATACTACAAAGCTGATTATTTCACAGCGTGTATCAAGCGTTTCACACGCAGACAAGATTATTGTAATGGATGACGGTGAGATAAGCGCAGTGGGTACTCACGAAGAGCTTATCAAAAACAGTCCGATTTACAATGAAATTTATGTTGCCCAGACAAGCGGCAACGGTGATTTTGATGCGAAAGGAGAGCTGTAATTATGCCGGGACCAATGGGAAGAAGAAACCGAGGACCTGCACAAAAGGTTGAAAATTCAGGTCAGGTTCTTAAAAGACTATTCGGTATTATCTTCAAAAAATATAAATTTCAGATGATTATTGTTTTCGTCTGCATCCTCATCAGCGTACTTGCAAATGTTCAGGGTTCATTGTTTATTCAGAATCTTATTGACGATTACATCACTCCGATGATTCAGAGCGGCAGCCGTGACTTCGGACCGATGCTCGGAGCAATTTTAAGAGTTGCAATCTTCTATGCAATCGGTGCAGCGTCGGCGTTTATCTACGCAAAAATTATGGTTTATGTAACACAGGGTACAATGCGTGATTTGCGTTGTCAGATATTTGAACATATGGAAAGCCTTCCGATAAAATACTTTGACACACACCCTCACGGCGATATCATGAGTGTTTACACAAACGATATTGACACCCTCCGTCAGATGATCAGCCAGAGTATTCCTCAGCTTTTCAACAGCGGAATTACAATCATAGCCGTTCTTGTCAGTATGTTTACACTCAGTATTCCTCTTACAATTCTTACACTTGTAATGGTTGGTGTAATGCTTTTTGTAACAAAACAGCTTGCGTCAAGAAGCGGAAGGTTTTTTGCAAAACAGCAGGCAGACCTCGGTGCGACTAACGGTTACATTGAGGAAATGATGAACGGTCAGAAGGTTGTAAAAGTATTTAACCATGAGAAAAAGAGCATTGAAGAATTCAATGAGCTTAATGACAGGCTTTTCAACAGCTCATACAACGCAAACAAGTTTGCAAATATCCTTATGCCGATTAACGCACAAATCGGTAACATCAGCTATGTACTTTGTGCAATCGTAGGCTGTATCTTTGCTCTCAACAACTTCCTCGGATTTACAATCGGTAAACTCGTAAGCTTTCTCACATTTAACAAGAGCTTTACCCAGCCTATCAATCAGGTCAGCCAGCAGTTTAACTCAATTGTTATGGCGCTTGCAGGTGCAGACCGTATATTCAAACTTCTTGACGAAGAGCCTGAGGTTGATGACGGATATGTAACACTTGTCAATGTCCGCAAAGAGGGCGAAAAGCTTGTTGAAACAGAGGAAAAAACAGGTATGTGGGCTTGGAAGCATACCCACAGTGAAACAGGCAAAACAGAGTATCGTGAACTCAAGGGCGCGCTTGTTATGGACGATGTTGACTTCGGTTATACAGATGATAAGATAGTTCTCCACAATATTGATTTGTACGCAGAACCGGGTCAGAAGATTGCGTTTGTCGGTTCAACAGGTGCAGGCAAAACAACAATCACGAACCTTATTAACCGATTCTATGATATTCAGGACGGTAAAATCCGTTATGACGGAATCAATATCAACAAAATCAAAAAAGGCGACCTTCGCCGTTCACTCGGTATAGTTTTACAGGATACACACCTGTTCACGGATACCGTAATGGAAAATATCCGTTACGGCAGACTTGATGCAACAGACGAAGAGGTTATCGCAGCGGCAAAGCTTGCCAACGCAGACAGCTTTATCAGAAAACTTCCTGACGGCTACAACACCCTGCTCAAGGGTGACGGCGGCAATCTCAGTCAGGGACAGCGCCAGATGCTTGCGATTGCAAGAGCCGCTGTTGCAGATCCGCCCGCACTTATCCTTGACGAGGCTACAAGCTCAATTGATACCCGTACCGAAAAGATGGTTCAGGACAGTATGGACAGGCTTATGAGCGGCAGAACAACCTTTGTTATTGCCCACAGACTTTCTACAATCAAAAATTCAGACTGTATTATGGTTCTTGAAAACGGCAGAATCATCGAGCGTGGTTCACACGAACGGCTTCTTGAACAAAAGGGCAGATACTATCAGCTTTATACAGGCAAAACCGCATAATGATAATCGAAAGGGGAGAGTCGCAAAGGCTCTCCTTTTTCTGTTCTTGAAATATTGACTTGTTTATTGTACAATAAGACTCAGAATTGTGAGGTGTTAAAAATTAAAATTAATTCAAAATTGATTTTAAAGCTTACTGCATTGTTTGCGGTAATCTGTCTTGCACTTTGTTCGTGTTCAATCAATATCAATGTGAACGGTTCCGATTCGGAAAGCAAAACAACTGTTTCAGAAATCGGAACATTATCGGTTCATTACCTTGATGTCGGGCAGGGCGACAGCATATTCATTGAACTGCCGAATCAAAAGTGTATGCTGATTGACGCAGGCGAAAATATGTACGGCAAAAGTATTACCGAATATATCAATAATCTCGGATACACAAGGATTGATTATCTCGTAGCAACTCACCCTCACGCAGACCATATTGGTTCAATGGCTTATGTTGTAAAGCATAACGATATCGGTGAAATCTATATGCCTAAGGTTACAACCACAACCAAGACCTATGAGAATCTGCTCACGGCAATTGCAGACAAGGGACTTAAAGTCAAATCAGCCAAAGCAGGTATGAATATTATTGATGACAACGATTTCAGCATAAATATTCTTGCTCCCGTAAAGATTGACGAGGATAATCTGAACAATTGCTCGATAATTCTTAAAATGAATTATGAAAATGACAGTTTTCTGTTCCTCGGAGATGCCGAAAAGAAAGAGCTTGAAACCGTTACGGCAGATATGAGTGCAGAAGTTCTTAAAGTAGGTCATCACGGAAGCAGAACTTCAACAACAAAAGCGTTGCTTGAAAAGGTGAATCCTAAATATGCGGTTATTTCACTCGGAAAGGACAACAGCTACGGACATCCGCACAAAAGCACATTAAAACTGCTTGATAAATTCGGAGTTGAAACATACAGAACCGATGAAAACGGAACAGTTGTTATTTCAACCGAGGGTTCAGGTGTGACAATCAAAACGGGACAAACTTCAATGAAAAGGGATGAATAATCTTGAAAAAATTTATTGTTGACAGAATAGAAGGCGACAAGGCTGTTCTCGAGTGTGAAAACGGCGATATGGTGAATCTTGAACTTAAAGCCCTGCCGAAAAATATCAAAGAAGGCGATGTAATCAACTTTCAGGAAAACAGCTATTTTCTGAACAGCGATGAAACAAAAGCCAGAAAAGAAAAAATTAAAAATCTGATGAATTCGCTTTTTGAAGATTAAAAATCATGCAAAAACAAAAATGCTCTGTACCAAATCAAACGGTACATAGCATTTTTATTTGTAATTGTGTAATCAATGTGTGTTGTCTGCTGTAAGTGACCTTCTGAAAATATGTCTGAAAATGAATCTGACAATCGGGCCTGCAAAAAACAACTGCCAGCAAAGTGCCATAGGAAAGTTGAGTGCGGTAGTTTCAAGCCATACCGAAATAATCTCAACACCCGAATTTTTGAAAATAAGAGTGGCAGCAAGGCTCATAAGAGGACACATAAAGATAACCGAAATTGCAGAAATTGCGAGTACAAGGAAGAAAGGATTATCCTTTGCAGGGTTTACAATCTTAAAAGCAAGCTTTTTGGCAATGTGACCGATAATGAAAAAGTCAAGAATGAATGCAATCGGTCCCATAAAAGAAAGTTCTTTGAAGGCGGAAAGAAAAATTTCGTTTTTCATTCCGCCGATATTAAGAGCTGTGTTGTAGCAAATCATGGCATAAACCATAAAGAACACCATGATAATCGTAAAAATAACTTCCTGAAATTTAGTTTTTGGCATAAAAAATCTCCTTTATAAAAATGATAACTGAGTAAACATATAAGTGTTGTTCGTTATCATTTCCTTAAGGAGAAATGTGCGTTTCCAATTAAACCATTATACATTTCAGAAATTATACTATAATTTTTTTATTTTGTCAACTTCAAAAAATTTTCATTGCAATTACTCTGTTTAATACATTTTGTGACACTTTTATTACAATTCAGATTCATTTCTCGGTGGATTTTTACTTTGAAATTTGGTATAATACATATGATTGTGATGAAAATTATACTTAAAACCTGCTGTTCTGTTCAGAAAGGGTATTTTTACTATGGGTGCATCAATTTATATTGCGGATGATGAAAAGAACATTCGTGACCTTATTACAAAGTTTCTTGAGAGTGACGGTTACAGCGTTACCGCATTTGAAACGGGTGACGAGCTTATGGCGGAATTTCTTAAAAACCCGTGTGAACTTGTAATTCTTGATATAATGATGCCCGGAACAGACGGCTTGACAATATGCCGTCAGCTGAGAACGGTAACTGATGTTCCTATAATTATGCTCACGGCAAAGGATTCCGAATATGACTATGTAAGAGGCATAACCCTCGGCAGTGACGATTATCTTACAAAGCCGTTCAGACTTACAACCCTTTTAATGAGAGTAAAATCCCTTTTAAGACGAATGGATATGAACACCAAAAAGGTGACAGGTCAGGAGCTTTCGGATATTGAGGCAGGCAACCTTAGATTTTCGGCACAGGAAAACTGCCTTTATTGCAAGGGCAAGCCTGTTGCTTTGAGCAAGACAGAGCTTAAAATGCTCACATATATGTTAAAAGACCCGAAAAAGGCATTTCCAAGAGAAGAAATTCTTGATGGTGTGTGGGGATTCGATACCGAAGTTGAAACCCGTGTAACAGATGAAACCTTGCGAAGAATACGCAGAAAATTAAGCCTTGCCGGCAGTAATGTCAGCATAGGCACAATATGGGGCTTTGGTTACAGAATAAGCATTGCGGAGGATAAAAAGTGAAACACATAAAATTCCGTATATTGATTATTGTATGGTCGTCAATGATTTTACTTTTTTTCGCATTTGCAGGAATTTTAAATATAGTTTTGCCGTCCCACTTCGTAAGTGAGGCAGAAGACGCTCTGGAATACGAAATTGATTATCAGTATTATAATTACATTCGTAACAGCAACAATGAGAGTGAGGATTATTCATCGGATTATTATGAAGAAGATTCTAACGAAGAGTCAACTCTTCAAAAAAAGTTTGAGAGCGGTTATCAGGATTCGTATTTCACCTCGGATATTTACTATATTGATGTAACAGACGCTCTTAATGACAAAAATACCTCCGAGGGCAACAGCCTTGTCGGCTCAAATTCTACTTCATTAAAGAGCACATACGAACTCACTGAATGGGTTAAGAATCACAATATATCCGAAGAACAAATATATACACTTCAAACAGACAACGGCTATTATATATTTACAGTTTATGAAGAACCGCAGAATTATGATTATTGGGACTACACAGAATCCGATGAAAACGATTCGCCTGTGTATTTAATGTACATAAATATCGACCATATCGTAAAATATACCCGTTCGCTCAACTGGCTTATTTCAGCAATTTTTCTTTGCGCAATTGTTGTAATGAGCATAATCGGTTACAGACTCGGTGTTAAAATCGAGGAATCACAGAAAACTCAGCGCAGATTCTTTCAGAATTCTTCTCATGAACTCAAAACCCCTCTCATGGCAATTCAAGGCTATGCCGAGGGTATTGAAATGGATGTTGTAGATCCGCAGAATGCCGCAGGCATAATTATGCAGGAAACCGAGAGAATGACAGGTCTTGTTGAGGAAATTCTTTCAATTTCAAAAATTGATTCACGACATTTTAAGCTCGACCTTGTAAAGATTGACATAAAAGAGGTTCTCTATGATTGCTTCCGCTCACTCGATGCGGTTCAGCAGATGAACGGTGTAAGCATTGTTCCTGAATTTCCCGATGAGGTAATCACGGTAAAATGTGATGAATATCTGATGGCAAGAGCATTTCGTAATATCATTGTGAACGGTCTGAAATATTCAAAAAAGAAAATTACAGTGATTATTGAAACTAATCCAAAGTATGTTTATATCAGGTTCAAGGATGACGGCAAAGGTATTGACCGTGACGATATTGAACATATTTTTGACAGGTTTTATAAAGGCAGTGACGGAGGAACGGGTATTGGACTTTCACTTGCAAAAGAGATTATTCATCTGCACAAGGGCAACGTAACAGCGTATAACTACCTTGACGGTGCTGTATTTGAAGTGAAACTGCCGATTGTTGACTGATTATTTGTGCAAATTGCTGAAAATATAAATAATTACTTACTTGTGACATTTTTGTGATACTTTTTGACGAATTTTGTGGTATTATGTTAATGCGTTTGCAATATGCAATATATAATATTTGGTTAACGAATTTATAATTTGATAATTAATATACAAATATATAATGAGGTGCAGCTATGAACAGCAGTGTGCTGGCTTATCTTGAAAACTCTGCCGACTGTTTTCCCGACAAATGTGCGGTAACTGACGAAAAGGTTTCCTATACATATTCTGAGCTTGTAAAACTCAGCTCTTCTGTCGGAACCGCCCTTTCTGAACTTATCACATCGGGAGATGCAGTAGGCGTATATATGGAAAAATGTGCTGATGCGGTAGCGGCATTTTTTGCTGCCGTGTACGCAGGCGGATTTTATTCTGTTCTCAACACGGAGCTTCCGCAGAACAGACTTCAGACCACAGTTTCCGTACTCAATCCAAGGGTGATTGTAACTTCTGAAAGCTTGCTTGAAACAGCGAAAGAATATTTCTCTGAAAGAAAAATTGTGACCTTTGAAGATTTGGCAAAATCGGAACCTGATTATGCAAGGCTTGGCGAAATCCGCAGCCATAAAATTGACACAGATCCGCTCTACATCAACTTTACTTCGGGTTCAACAGGCACTCCAAAGGGAATTGTTGTGTGTCACAGAAGTGTAATTGACTTTATTGACCATTTTACCGAAATATTCGGCATTGATAATAACGATGTAATAGCAAATCAAGCACCGTTTGATTTTGATGTGTCCGTCAAGGATATCTATTCGGCTGTTAAAACAGGCGCAACTCTTGTTGTTGTGCCGAGGAGAATGTTCTCCGCTCCTGCCGAACTCATTGATTTCATATGTGACCGCAGGATTACTGTTATGATATGGGCTGTTTCGGCTCTCTGCCTTATCAGCACATTCCATGCGCTTGACTACAGAACTCCCGAAACCGTTAATAAGATTCTTTTCAGCGGTGAGGTTATGCCGCTCAAGGCGCTTAAAAATTTCCGTTCACATCTTCCAAATGCAAAGTATGTCAACCTTTACGGACCGACGGAAATCACCTGCAACTGCACATACCATATTCTCGACAACGATTGCGACTATGAAGACGGTATTCCGATAGGCAAACCGTTCCCCAATGAAGATGTTATTCTTCTTGATGAGAATAATAACAGAATTTCAGAGGTTGGCAAAGTCGGTGAAATCTGCGTGAGAGGTACTGCTCTTGCACTCGGTTACTACTCAAATCCCGAACAGAATGCAAAGGCTTTTGTTCAGAATCCCCTTAATCCGCATTATCCCGAACTGATTTACAGAACAGGCGACCTTGCAAGATACAACGAAAACGGCGAACTTGTTTTCAGCGGAAGAAAGGATTTTCAGATTAAATATATGGGACATCGCATAGAGCTTGAGGAAATCGAGCGTGAGATGTCGGCTGTTGACGGTGTTGAGCAATGCTGTTGTATTTTTGATGAGAAAAAATCAAGGCTCAAGGGCTTTTTCGTAGGCTCAATTGAAAAGGACGAGCTTGCCACATCAATGTCAAGAGATTTGCCTGCGTTTATGATTCCGGGCGTTATCCGCAAGGTTGATGAAATGCCGCTAACAAAGAACGGCAAAATTGACCGTAAAAAGCTTGCTGAAATTGCAGGGGGCAGAAGAAAATGAACGAAATATTAAAGCAGAACAAAACTGCATTCTATGTTTTTGATGTAAAAACTCTCAAAGACAGAGTATCATATCTCAGAAAAATGCTTCCCGAAAATGTTGCAGTCTGCTATGCAATCAAGGCGAACACATTCATTACGGCAGAACTTGAAAATGATGTTGACCGCTTTGAAATCTGCTCACCGGGTGAGGCTGAAATCTGCGATTTACTTGATATTCCCGATGAAATGATGGTGATTTCGGGTGTGTACAAAACTCCCGAAGTTATGGAAAATATGGTTGCAAACGGAAAATGCGACAGAATATTCACCGTAGAGTCACTTACACAGTTTAATCTTTTCAGAGAATTGTCCGAAAAATATAAAAAGAAAATTTCTTTGCTTTTAAGACTTACAAACGGAAGTCAGTTCGGAATCAATTCCGATGAAATCGAAGAAATTATCTCAAAAAGAAATGAATTTGAATATCTCGACATACTTGGTATTCAGTTCTTTTCAGGAACACAGAAAACCTCTCTCAAAAAACTCAAGAGAGAAATTGACAAACTTGACAATCTTCTTATTCTTCTCAAAGAAAAATATGATTATACCGCAGAAGAGCTTGAATACGGCACAGGATTCCCTGCAGCCTATTTCAAGGAAGATAATATAAATGAGGACGAGCTTATCGGCGGATTTGCACAGCTTTTGAATGAGATGACTTCAAAGCCTAAAATCACGCTTGAACTCGGACGAAGCATTGCCGCAGCCTGCGGTAAATATTACACGCATATCGTTGACAAAAAGTGCAACAAAGGAGAGAACTACCTCCTTGTTGACGGCGGAATGAACCATATTGTGTACTACGGTCAGCATATGGCTATGAAACAGCCATACCTTTCGGTTTGCGGAAAAGAAACCGAGCCGTGTACCGAATCGTGGAATATCTGCGGTTCGCTCTGCTCCATGAACGATATAATCGCAAAACAGATTTCTTTGCCCGATATTGAAATCGGTGATGTAATTTGTTTTGAAAACACAGGCGCTTATTGTATGACAGAGGGAATTTCTTTGTTTTTAAGCCGTGACATTCCCTCGGTTTATATAAAAAAGGAGGACGGAACATATCTTTGCGTCCGTGATTCCTTTGAAACGTTTAATTTAAACAAACCCAATTACAGAAAGGAAACGAATTAAAATGGATGAACTTATTGAGATTTTAGAGGACATTAAACCCGATGTAGATTACGAAGGCTGTGAAAACCTTATTGACGGTCACTATCTTGACTCTCTTTCAATTATTTCTCTTATTGCCGAGATTGAGGACGCTTTTGATGTGACAGTTCCTGCAGTGGAGGTTGTTCCCGCAAACTTTAATTCAGTAAAGGCAATGTGGAGTATGATTGAAAGACTCCAAGAGGAGGAGTAAGATGGATCTCCCATCATTACTGATGGCGGGCAGTCTTGACACGCTTACCTCATATTTTTCGGTAGCGTTTCTTGTTATGTTTCTGCCTGTTTCAGTTGTTGTGTATGCTGTTATACCGCAGAGAGCGAGAAGGTATTTTCTGCTTATTGCAAGCTTTGCGTTCTTCTGGCTCATAAGCGGAGAGTTAATCGCCTATCTGATTTTGATAATAATGGGTGTTCATTATTTCGGCTTATGGCTTGACAGAATACAAACTCAAAAAAGTGCGGCGCTCAAGACTGTGCCTAAAGAGGAGAAAAAGGCTCTTAAAAAGGTTTATCTCCACCGCAGTCGCAGAGTTCTGCTCTTTGCCGCCGTACTTATGATTGGCGGTTTGTTAGTGATAAAATACTCACCGTTTTTCACAACAAATATAAATTCGCTGTTGTCGCTTTTAAATATTCCGATTCAGTTTGATATTCCGAGTTATATAATGCCGATTGGTATTTCATTCTTTACTTTGCAGGCTGTATCGTACCTATTTGATGTTTACAGAGGACTTATTAAAGCCGATGACAACATATTAAGACTTGCGTTGTTTATGTCTTTCTTTCCGCAGATTGTAGAAGGTCCTATCTGCCGTTACGGTCAGACAGCCGACCAGCTGTGGAATGTAAAGCAAATTGAGTTTGAAAACTTAAAACTCGGTGCAGTCCGTATTCTTTTCGGCCTTATGAAAAAACTCGTAATCGCTGACAGACTTAATCCTATGATTAAGCAGATTTTCAGCCATTACGATGACTATCAGGGCGGAATAATCGCTCTCGGAGCAATTGCCTATACAATTCAGCTCTATTGCGATTTCTCCGGTACAATGGACGCAGTAATGGGTGTTGCTCAGATTTTCGGCGTTACAATGCCCGAAAACTTTGAAAGACCTTTCTTTTCAAAATCAATTTCAGAATTTTGGAAAAGGTGGCATATTACACTCGGCACATGGTTCAAGGATTATATCTTCTATCCCGTCACCATGTCAAAGCCGATGAAAAATCTTACATCTTCCGCACGCAAAAAGCTCGGCAACCACTTTGGCCCGTTGCTTGCAGGAAGTATAGCGTTGTTCTGTGTTTGGTTCTGCAACGGACTGTGGCACGGTTCTGCGTGGGGCTACATATTCTTCGGTATGTACCACTTTGTGCTTATCCTGTCGGGCAATATCATTGCGCCTGCGGTTACCGCATTCAATAAAAAGCTTCATATCAATTCCGAATGCTTTGCATACAGAGTGTTCCAGATGGTTCGTACAGGAATACTTGTTGTTATCGGCGAAATGTTTTTCAGAGCAGAAAGACTTACAACAGGTCTTTCAATGTTCGGGAAAATGGTGACCGATTTCAGCTTTTCAAGCCTTAACTATGAGCTTATGAAAAAGCTTAAAATTGATATGCATGATGTTATGATCGTGCTTATTGCGCTTGCATTTATTTTTGTAATAAGCGTTCTCAATGAAAAGGGAATATGTGTGCGTGGCGCAATTGCAAAGAGAAATGTTGTTATAAGATGGGCGGCTGTTTACGCTCTTATTATGTTCATCATAATCTTCGGTGCTTACGGCAAGGGCTATGTTGCCGTTGATCCGATTTATGCGAACTTCTAAGGAGGTCTGATTATGAAGAAAATAATTAAGAGAATTGTCAGCTGTGTCCTGTTTGTTGCAATACTTCTCGGATTACTTCAGGTGTCCTCACTCATATTTCAGCCAAAGTCAAATGACAAGGCGGCGGGTATCCATTATCCGAGAGCAAACGGTATTTTCAGTGAACCTAAAGACAGTATTGACACTGTATTTATCGGTGACAGTGAGGTGTATCATTCGTTCATTCCGCTCTATATCTGGAGGGATTACGGAATTACCTCGTATGATGTTTCTTCTCCGGCTCAAAAGCTTGTGTACTCAATGGAATTTTTGAAAAAAACTTTTGAAAAACAAAGTCCGAAGATTGTGTTCCTTGAAACCAATGCGATTTTCAGAAAATCTTATTTTGAGGATGAAATCACATATAAGGCAGAGCAGATTTTCCCTGTGTTCAGATATCATGACCGTTGGAAGAATCTTCAGCTCAAGGATTTTTCGGCTACAGTTGAATATACTGCGAACGAGAATAACAAAGGTTATTACTTTACTAAAAAGTCTAAGCCTGCGACAGATAAGGCTATCAAGAAATATATGAAGTATTCCGATGTTTCTGCACCGATACTTTCTACCAACAAAAAGTATCTCAAAGAAATTGCGAAATTCTGTAAAAAGCACGGTTCAAAACTTGTGCTGATAAGTACCCCAAGCACAAAAAACTGGAACTATCAGCGACATAATGCTATGGAAGCGGTTTCAAAGGATCTCGGTGTTGATTATATCGACACCAATTTGCTCCGTGACGATATCCCGATTGATTGGAAAAAGGATACAAAGGATAAGGGCGATCACCTTAACTACAAAGGTGCTGTGAAGGTGACAAATTATATCGGAAAGTATCTTGACGATACAAAGCTCTTCAAAGATAAGCGTAACGATCCGTCATACGATAACTGGAATACCTGTCTTGATAAGTTTGAAAAGAAGGTCAAAAAGGTTACAAGTTAGGAAAACTGATTTATTTAGAATCTAAAATCTTTCCCCTGTGTTGCAATTCAATGCAGGGGAAAGAAATATTAAAAAACTTTTAAAAAAGTATTGACAAAATTACAGTTTTACCGTATAATCAATACTGCTCACGAAAAAAGTGAGAGATAAATGCGAGTGTGCTGGAATAGGCAGACAGGCACGTTTGAGGGGCGTGTGTTTCACGACGTACGGGTTCAAGTCCCGTCACTCGCACCATAGAAAAGACTTGATACCTTGTGCGTATCAAGTCTTTTCTATTTTATGCAAGCAAGCGATGACGGGACTTGAAGGCGACCGTTAAGAAAACAGTCCGGAGGGCACTTTACATAAAGAAGGCACGCATCCGGTAGCTTTTGATTTTGATTATTGCGTTATAGCGTTTTGCTATGCTGTTTTCTTGTTTTGTCTACGCTTTGCCATATTCTTTTGAAAACTAATCTCAAAATCTTCAGGACTTAGAATGTTAACGATTCCCACACCTTTGTAGTAAATGTCAATCATCTGATAGCGCTTACCATCCATATATCTCGGCGCGTGAACCTCGATTCTGTCAATCATCTCATTGACAAGTTCTGCTGTGAGTTTTTCGGGTCTTGTAATTCTTTTCACCTTGTTAATAAACTTTTGCAGATTGTCACTTTTATCCGTTTCAGAACTAAGATAGTTTTCAAGATCAGGAATTTTTGCTTTCAGTTCTTGCTGCTCTGCTTCGTATCGTTTACTGAATAACTCAAAGCGTTCATCAGAAATCTTGCCACTAACATTATCCTCGTAGATTTTTGTAATTAGGTTATCTATTTCTTCTATACGCTTCTTGATCTGGTTCAACTCACGTTGTTTTGCAACAAGCTCCTTGCGTTTTTCTTCGGTATAGCAATCCATCTGCTTTCGGGCGAATTTCTTTTCATAGGCTTGGATGTTCAAAAACACTCTTTGAACATTCTCAAGGACAAGATCTTTGACTGCTCGTTCTCTAATATAGTGAGCCGTACAATTATCGGTATCAATCACATATGACGAGCAAGTAAAATTGGCAGGATCATTTGTCTTGTGATACTCCGTATGATAATACAACTTGCGTTTGCAATCCGCGCAGAAGATTACTCCCGAAAACATACTTGTGATACCTCGTCTGGTCGGTCTACGCTTGTGCTTACGCAGCTGCTGAACAATCCCAAAGGTTTCTCTGTCAATAATCGCAGGATGGGTATTTTCAAAGATTGCCAAATCTTCCGTTGGATTCTTGATGATTTTCTTGTTCTTGAAAGACTTTGTCCTCGTCCGAAAGTTAATAGTATCACCGCAATACTCCTGCCTTGAGAGGATATTGGAAACTGCCACAGGACTCCAGTTGTACGGTTTTGACGGCGGTTTGCTTGATTGCCGGCTGATACTGTACCAGTATTCCGCTGGAGTCAGAATCTTTTCAGATTTTAGCTGATTGGCAATCTGTGACGGTCCGAGTCCCGATACGCACATTTTGAATATACGCCTGACAATCTCGGCAGCTGGTTCATCTACGATACATTCGTCTTTGTTGTCGGGATTCTTCATATATCCAAACGGTGGATTGGTGGTCAACGGTTTACCTGATTCGCCTTTGCTTTTGAATACCTTGCGCACTTTATCGCTTGTATTCTTTGCGTGCCATTCATTGAATAAGTCCTGCATAGGTACAAGGTCGCTGATACCATTCTTGGTATCGATGTTATCCATAATGGCGATATAGCGAATGCCCATACGGTCAAATTCTTCTTCCATCAAGGCTCCGACCACCAAGCGATTACGTCCAAGACGAGAATGGTCTTTGACTATCAGCGTTCCGATTTTGCCTTCTTCGCCAAGCTTCATAATCTCGTTGAAGGCAGGACGGTCAAAGTTCGTGCCCGACCAACCATCGTCAACAAACAATCTGGTGTTCTTGAAGCCGTTATCGACAGCATATTTTTGTAAAATTTCTGTTTGATTCTTGATTGAACCCGATATGCCTTCGTTCGCGTCATCACGGGAAAGTCGGCAGTACAGGGCTGTGATTTTTTCTTTATCTTACTGTTTACTCATTTTGCTCCTTTCCACAGTCGGATATGTCTTTGTAGGATGATCCTATTATAACATACTCGACTGCTAAATTCAATGCTTTAAAGCGATAAATTATATATCTTTTGATGTAATTCTCTCAACCGTATCATAAACAGTTGAATCGTTATTTTCATTGAAGTTGGTACGCACTATATAGATTGTGTTGTCAATATCCTGCGTGTATTTTAATGGCTTGATGTACATACCTCTGCTATACCAAGCCATTCGTTCCTCCGGAGTCATCACGACAAGCTCGTCGTAGATTCTGTCAAGCATATCGTCTAATTCGGTACGAATGTTTAACTCGTTACCTTGATCGTCATAGTATTTCATTATTTTATTACCTTCTTTCTTTAATAAACGGGTTTAGGGTGTCCCTATGGTTTTGAACTGTTTTTGCTTAGAGGAGTAAAAACAGTCTGCTTGTTTAGATGTGACATGGATTTTTTGTGCTCTCATAAAACCGTAAACAAACCTGTCATCCTAATACTGTTTATTACTGCTCGCGCTTGGTAAGCTCAATGATTCGTTTTCGGTTAGTACGCCGAAAAACTACATCAATACCTCTGTTGCAATACAGCTCAAAAGAAAACTTGTTGAGCAATTTGGTCACCGTATTAGGCGGTGTAGTCGTGTCGTTCATTTCGGTAAGTAGGTCGGTAGCTGTTCCCATCCAATAGTGCTTCCCGACCATAAATGTTCTTAACCTTCCGAAAAAAGGATGATTCTCCGTAAGTTTCGGATACCCCTCGCGGTTGGTTTTACCCACTGTCATAGCAACAATTAGTTGTCCTTTGGTCATAAGTTCTTCCTTTCCGTCACTAACAATAGTGACTGTTTTGTGTTCGGTTTCTATTATTCAAACACAACAAAAAGCCAAGTTATAAAAGGCTCGTTCTCATACGTAAAAGGGTAAACCACCCCCTTGGTATAAGATGCCTCATATAACTTGACTTTAAATTATTCCATCCTCTTTTGATAATTCAAAGTGCTTGTTGTAGTGTAAGCAAGATAAATCTTTGCTTATTCAGCTCTTTAATCTCATGGATTATTCAGTTGTGAGTGTACATTCTGTGTACAGTTTTAATTATATCCAGTGACAGTTTAGTTGTCAATTAAAATCGTTCGACAAATTGCGACGGCGAGATGATGTCACGACTTTACAAGCAGTGCGTTTTTACTCCTACCGGTAAAAACACGTTTTTTAGGGACATCCTAAGACCTTAAAACCTGTTGCCATATTTTCGTATTCGTGGTAGAATTGTTTTGTAAGGAAAACGCTTTCATTTTGAAAGGAGCAGCTATGAAATTTCTTATCACAGGCGGAACAACATTTGTAAGTAAATATGCGGCGGATTTTTTGTTACGAAAGGTAATGATGTTACCGTTGTCAATCGTGGTAGCAGCCCGCAGGTTGACGGTGTAACGCATATTAACTGCGACAGAACAACTTTAGGCGATAGGCTCAACGGCAAGCACATTGACCTGATTCTCGACATCACCGCCTATACGGAAGAACATATTAAAACGCTGCTTGATTCAGGCGTTACCTTTGATGAATACATTTTCATAAGTTCCAGCGCTGTTTATCCCGAAACCAATCCGCAGCCCTTTACCGAAGAACAACCCTGCGGTTACAACTCCGTCTGGGGAGAATACGGTATAAACAAGCTGAAAGCGGAGCAATATTTGCAAGCGAATGTTCCGAACGCTTACATTCTCCGTCCTCCGTATTTCTACGGTGTATATGAGAATTTATACCGTGAAGCGTTTCCGTTTGACTGTGCTATGCAGGACAGACCGTTCTATATACCTCAAAACGGTGAAATGAAACTGCAATTCTTCAATGTTTCCGACCTCTGTCGCTTCATTGAAATCCTGATAGATAAGCACCCAAAAGATCACATTTTCAATGTCGGCAATAAGGATATTGTAACTATAAAAGAATGGGTTGAGTTATGTTATAAGGCTGTTGGCAAAACCGCTGAGTTTGTCAGCGTGGGCAATGATATTCCGCAACGAGATTACTTCTGTTTCTATGATTATGAATATGTGCTTGACGTAAGTAAACAAAACGAGCTAATGCCTGATACCGTTCCTCTCTATCAGGGCTTTAAAGAGGAATTTGAGTGATATAAGAACAACCTCAACAGCGTTTATAACCGCAAGCCCTATATGGAATATATTGATAACAATTTGGTGAAGAAATGACAGTAAGAAAAATCAAAGAAAACGAATTAAGCTATCTGCTTGAATTATACACCCACCTGCACGAGCTTGGTGTGCCTAAGAACAGCGAGCATTTACAGAATACTTGGGCGGCGATTTGTAACGACAAGAATCACCATATCATCGTTTGTGAAGTTGATGGCAAGCTCGTTTCGTCCTGCGTTTGTGTGATTATTCCGAATTTGACAAGAAATGTTCGTCCATACGCGTTTATAGAAAATGTTGTCACTCATGCTGATTACAGAGGAAAGGGTTACGCAACCGCCTGCTTGAATTACGCAAAAGATTTGGCAGTAAAAGCTGATTGTTATAAAATGATGCTGCTCACAGGCTCAAAAAGCGAAAACACGCTCAACTTCTATAAAAGAGCAGGGTATAATTGTACAGATAAAACTGCGTTTATACAATGGCTGTAAAAGTTTTGGGAGGAACAAAAATGCTGATAAATAACAACGACTACTTAAATACGATCGAATCCATAAAAAAAGAGATAAAGTCGGCTCAGTACAAGGCGGCAGTGAGCGTCAACCGCGAGCTGATTATGCTGTACTACAATATCGGCAAAATCATCAACGAGCATAAGGCTTGGGGCAATAAATTCATCGACAATCTTGCCGCTGACATTAAGCTCGAATTTCCGAATGTCAAAGGCTATTCGGTGCGAAATCTAAAATATATGGCAAAATTTGCAGAGACTTATCCTGATGAGCAATTTGTGCAACAGGTTGTTGCACAAATTCCGTGGGGGCAGAACATCGTGCTACTTGATAAAGTAAATGATGATAATACTCGCCGTTGGTATGCGGAAAAGACGATTGAAAACGGATGGACACGAAATGTTTTGATACACCAAATTGAGAGCGATTTATACACCCGTCAGGTGATTGCTAACAAGGTTTCTAACTTTGAAAACCGATTACATTCTCCGCAGAGCGAGCTTGCTATGCAGACGATGAAGGATCCGTACATTTTTGACTTTATACCTTTCCGTGAAGATATGGTGGAACGTGATATCGAAAATGCTTTAGTGAAAGAGGTCACAAAGCTACTCTTGGAGCTTGGTACGGGTTTTGCTTTTCTTGGTAATCAGTATCACATCAATGTTGGCGGTGATGATTTTTATATTGATCTGCTTTTCTATAATCTTAACCTGCGTTCCTATGTCGTAATCGAATTGAAAACAGGCGACTTTAAGCCGGAGTACGCAGGTCAGCTCAATTTCTATCTTTCCGCTGTTGACGGCATTTTGAAGAAGGAGCAGGACAATCCTTCTATCGGTTTGTTGCTCTGCAAAAACAAAAACGATTTGGTAGCGGAGTATGCACTAAAGGATATGTCGAAGCCAATCGGAGTAAGCGAGTACAAAATTACAAGCAATCTGCCCGAAGAATTATTGAATCAATTACCATCAGTAGAGGATATTCAAAAGAGGATTAAATGAGCATAGAACTTGTTAAAGCTGAATTTAAGGATTTGAATACAATCCTGCGAATGCAAAAAGAAGCGTTTGCAGAGCTATACGAAAAATATCAAGATACAGAAACAAGTCCTGTCACAGAAAATTACGAAAATATACTGTTACGATTTAATCAGCTTGAAACGACATACTACTTCATAACGGCAAATAATACAAAGGTCGGCGTTATCCGTATTGTAGACTGTAAAGACGGCGTTACCCGAAAAAGGATATCACCGGTTTTCATCATGCCGAGATACAGAAATAAGGGATATGCGCAGCAAGCTATAAAGGAAGCGGAGAGGATTCACGGAGGGCAACATTGGAAGCTCGACACTATTTTGCAAGAAAAAGGTAACTGCTATTTATATGAAAAGCTCGGTTATCACCAAACAGGCAAAATCGAGCAAATCAACGATAAAATGGCGATTGTTTATTACGAGAAGGATTGAATAATGACACACAAAATGAATCTTAGCTCCGAACCATTCGCAATGATACGTTCCGGACAAAAGACAATTGAATTGCGACTCAACGACGAAAAGCGGCAGAAGATAAACGTTGGCGATAGTATTGAATTCACTCAAACTGAAACCGGAGAATGTCTGATTGTACAAGTAATTGCAATACACAGATTTGACTCCTTCGCTGAATTGTATCAGAAATTGCCTTTGTTAAAATGCGGCTATACTAAAGTTGATATTGTAACCGCTAAACCGGAAGATATGAATTTATACTATACTCCCGAACAACAGGAAAAGTATGGGGTATTAGGTATAGAAATCAAGGCGATAAGAATATGAGGTTAATCAATGAGTAATAATACATTCTTAGAAAACTTTTATAACGAATATGACGAGGATGGACGGCTTGAAAATAACTGTCTCGGCAGAGTAGAATATCTTACAACACGCAGATATTTAGATCCGCTGTTGACCGCAGACTGCAAAATAGCAGAAATCGGCGCAGGAACAGGAAGATACAGTGTCACCCTTGCCAAAGAAGGATATGACGTCACCGCCGTAGAATTGGTACAGCACAATCTCGATATCCTCCAAAGCAAGCTGGACGGCAGCGAGAATATCAAAACATATCTCGGCAACGCGCTTGATCTGAATATACTGGAGGATAATACATACGATATCACACTTCTGCTCGGTCCGATGTATCATCTGTATTCCGAGGAGGACAAGATCACCGCGCTCAAAGAAGCGGTCAGGATCACAAAGTCGGGCGGTCACATTTTGGTAGCCTATTGTATGAACGAAGCAACGGTCATTCAATATGTTTTCGGCTGCAATCAGCAGAAATCGGTAGTGAATTTGAATATGATTACCGATGATTGGAAATGTATCAGCGAGCCGAAAGACCTGTTTGAAATGGTGCGCGTTGAGGATATAGAACGCCTAAACGCATCTGTTCCTGTTAAGCGCGTTAAGCTCGTCGCAACCGACGGCGCAAGCCGGTATATCCGTGATTATCTCGAAGAATTTGACGACGAAACCTTTGTAAAATGGCTGTCTTATCACTTCGCAACCTGCGAACGGCAGGATTTGATAGGCGCAACCAATCATAGCTTGGATATTCTGATGAAACTGTAAGAGGATTTACAATATGTCTTTACCAACACTTATTGAAGCAGAAAAACTATTACACGATGCCGAACAGCGCAACCCTGGATCTTGGATCGGACACAGCAATACCGCTGCCTTTTGTGCGAGAGCAATTGCCGAACGATGTGATAATATCAACGCCGATACTGCCTATATTCTCGGCTTGCTGCACGACATTGGCAGGCGTGAGGGCGTAACGGATATGCGGCATATCGTTGACGGATACAGATATATGAAATCGCTTGGCTATGATATTTGCGCCCGCATATGCCTGATACACTCATTCCCGTATAAAGACATTCGCTCCTATAACGGTCAAAACGATTGCGCAACGGAGGAAACCGAGTTTATCAAGAGCTTTCTTGATAATGCCGAATATGATGACTACGACAGGCTGATCCAACTCTGCGACGCTCTTGCTCTGCCCGACGGCGCAACTTATATTGAAAAACGTCTTGTGGACGTCGTGATGCGCAGAGGGTTTAATGATCTCACCATCCAGAAATGGAAGGCGTTTCTTGATTTAAAGGGCTACTTTGATAAGAAAACCGTAACAGATATTTATAAGCTGATTGGAGTTTAATATGCTGCATCAACTTCCCGTTTGGGAGAAACTTGCAAAAGTTATCATTTGGAAACAAATTGGAGAATTGAAAGGTAAAACGATTCTTGACTTTGGAAGCGGGACAGGTATTACAGCCGATCATTTCGCCGCCGACAATCAAGTAACTGCGATTGAGCCTTCCGAGGATATGCTTGCTCAACAAGTGAATAAGAACGGCTATCGGCAAATTGTCGGCAGTACAGACGAACTAAAAAAGCTGCCGAGCGATTCATTTGATTATATCTTCTGTCATAATGTACTTGAATACACTGATAATCGAGAGATAATTGTTGGTGAGTTTTATCGGTTGCTAAAGCAAAATGGTAAGCTGTCTATCGTCAAACACAACCGCAATGGCAGAGTTATGCAGATGGTAGTCTTGCTTAACAACTTTGATGAAGCGAATAATCTCCTTGACGGTCACAACAGCACCGCCCAGCAGTTCGGCACGATCAACTACTATGATGATAGCGATATTACCAAATGGTGCGACGGCTTTGCATTACAAGAATCCTATGGGTTGAGAACCTTCTGGGATTTACAGCAAAATCACGAGATACAAAAAGACGAGGAATGGCAGAAAAAGATGATTGATATCGAAATGAGAGTTTCACAAAATCCAGACTTTCAAAAGATCGCTTTTTCCATCATTTGATATTTGAAAAACGAGGATAATATGAAATACAAAATTGAAAACTGCAAAGACGGCGACGCTGAATATATCATCGACAGACTTGTAGAGTACAACCTTTCCCAAGTTCCTGCCCAGCAGGAAGTGTTGTTTGATACGCTCGACAAAAAGATAACCGACGATAACGGAATGATCATCGCTGGTTGTGTTGCTAAAATGTATTGTTGGAATGTTGCCTATATCGATACGCTGTGGGTAGACAGCGAATATCGTGGTAAAGGGTTAGGTGCAGAGCTACTTGCGGAAGTTGAGAAAACCGCCAAAGCCAAAGGCTGTTATCTGATACATCTTGACACCTTTGACTTCCAAGCAAAAGAGTTTTATGAAAAGCAAGGCTATGAGGTGTTCGGCGTTTTAGAAGATTGCCCGAGAGGACATTGCAGATATTACTTACAGAAAGAAATCTAATCTGTCGAAATTACTATAACCTAATAATATGTCTAATAATGATCTCAGCCACCGCGGATACTAAATCCCCAGTGGCTGTTTCCCTACATTGCATACAGCGTTGAAATTGAGCGCCTCGGCCGGCGAAATTGAGCAGTAGCGTCGCTGAAATTGAGCATCTGCGTCGGCAAAATTGAGCAGTGCCGTCGCGCGATTGAGCATTGACAAGTCGGCATGTGCATATTACAATAAAAGTACTTTACTCACAGGAGAATAGGGCAACGCTGAGGAGCGACCCGAGCGCTTGTGAGGTTTGCGAGTGATGGGCGATGTCGGTTTTGCCGGCACCGCCTTTTCGTCACTCGGAAATCAAAGCGATAAACCTCGGGTTCGGGCAGAGCCCGATGAGCCGCAGGCTCCTTTAGCTTTCTTTGTCTATGCCGAAAAGTTTTCTCATGGACTCCCTGCACTCAATCACCACGCGGTAGGAATCGTGCACGATGCGGTCGCAAATCGCGTCAGCCACAATCTGTGAGCCGATTTTGTCACGCCAGCCCTTTACGCCAAATTGAGAACAAAAGATAATTGAACCTTTCTTGTATCTGCCTTCTGCGATTTCCAACAAATCCCGCGCCTGCGATTCCTCGAGCCTGTACAAAAGCCATTCGTCGAGGATCAGCAGCGCGGGATTTTTGTACTGCTCAATAACCTTGGAATATGTGCCGGTTGTTCTTGCGATCGCAAGATCTGTCAACAACTCCGGTAATCTGACATATCTTACCTGATAGGATTTTCTGACTGCTGCCATCCCCAACGCGCAGGCAAGATACATCTTTCCGCAGCCTGTTGCACCCATCAGCAGAATGTTGTGATGCTCATGGATATAGACGCATTCAGCGAAACGCGCGATTTGCGCCTTATCGAGATTTCTCTGAGGAAGATACGAAATATTCTCAATGCACGCCGATGGGTCGGCGAACTGTGCCTTCTTGATTATTCTTGCCAGCGTATTGTTTTTTTTCGGGTAGTCCACTCGGCATCTACTAAAAGTCCGAATCTGTCCTCGAATGAGAGCGAGGAGATTTCCGGATTGGTAAGCTGTTCTCTGAAGGCTTCCGCCATCGTTCCGAGGCGAATCTCACGCAGCTTTGAGATGGTGTTTTCCGTCAGCATTAGTCCTCACCTCCGTAATAGTCAGCACCTCTTGTGAAGCCGTAAGCATCTGCCTGCTGACTCTTCTTGGTTTTATCCTGACCTGTTGACAGAATCACCTGTATGTTTTTGTAGGAAGGACGCGGCGTAAATGTCAACGCCTTTTTACAGGCATTTTCAAGTCTCTCCGGCGTATACTTGTCAGCAAGCTTAAGAATGCTCATACACGCCTTGTAGCCCTGCTGCTCAACCTTGTAACCGTTAAGAATGGCAGTGACGACCATTTTTGCGGACGAGCCGATTTTCGCCGCCCATTTAATGAAACGGTCGCCGTTCCACTGCACATATTTTTGATGATTTGGCGGCATATGCTCCTCGTTTGTGCTGTATTGATTGGCTCTGCCGTAAAGACGGCGGAGGGAACAGATCCTGTTGCCGTCAAAGAACACCTCGATGGTATTTTTGGTTAAACGGACATCCACATTCTTTTTGATGTACCCAAAGGGAACGGAGTAATTCATCTTGTCGAGTGAAATGTGGTAGTTTGGCGCTACCGTCGCAATCTTCCACGTCGAAAGCTCATACGGATGTAACGGTAACGGCATCAGAAAAGGTTTTTCCTCTTGAAAAAGCGCTGCGCGGCTGCCGTCTTTCTTTTGAAAAGGCTTATGGTTGAATTGATAGAGCCTTTCCGAAATTGCCTCGTTCAGCTCAGGCAGAGAAAGGAACTCCCTGTTTCTCAGTGCAGCGAGGATGAATGTGGAGATTACTCCGACAGTTCCCTCGACCATTGCTTTATCCTTGGGCGCTCTCACGCGACAGGGCAGAATTGCGGTATTGTAATGCTCGGCGAGCTCGGCATAGGATTTGTTGAGCTTGATTTCATTCTTACCGTGCTTATCCACGCCGGTCTTAAGATTGTCACACTGAATGATTTTAGCAACGCCGCCAAAGTACTTGTAGGCATTTACATGCGCCTCTGTCCAGCATTCCTGATTCATAGAGAGGAATCCCTCTACATACGAATAGCCGCTGAACGGCAGCGTTGCCACGAAAACATATACCGGAATTCTTTCGCCTGTATCGGTATCGATGATGGAAGTGGTGTCGCCTGCCCAGTCAACCTGCATAACCTCGCCGGGTTTGTGGTCGAGATGCATGGTCGCTCCGGTTTTCGTTATGTAGTCGCGGTAATACTTTTTAAACTGAGTGAGTTGATACGGGATATCTCCGTTCTCCTTGCATTTCTCGGCATACTCCAGCCAAAGCAGGTTCAGAGTTACGTTGCTTTTGAGCATTTCTCGCGCGACATACGCATAATCGGGCATTTTGTACGCAACCTTGAGAGGAGTATTTGGACGAATGATTTCGGCGAGCTTTGTGTCGGACATTCCTTCGGGTAAAGGATACTTCAATCCGTTTGCTTCAGCCTGCTTGATTGTCTGCGCCACGGTATTCCTCGAATAGCCGCAGATTTCGGCAATCTGTGTTTTGTTGAGCCCGAGACTGTAGAGCCTCAGAATCTCACGGTAATTGGTCATGTGATGACCTCCTTCGATAATATTCACGCTTACGCGCGTATTACCATTTTACCGTGAGATTTTTTGCTGTTCAATCACGCCGATGCCGCTGCGCACTTTATGCGACGAAAGTGCGCAATTTTGCCGACGCCGCTGCTCAATTTGTGCGGCTGAGGTGCTCAATTTCAGGCGATGTATTCAACATCTTTTTACACTTATTTTTTATACGAAAGCTCTGCCGACTGTTTATATTATATTCTAAATGTGGAATGTAATGCTTTAATACGCACACAAATATAATTCGCCTGCTTCGGAAATGATTTTAGAAACAAAGGATTAAGTATTCATCACATTATGAAAGCTAATGAACAAGGAAAGCTATACAAATATTATATGTGTTAATTGTAAGCGAATACCATTAAAACATCTCTCGCTATGATTAAAAAAGTTAGTTAACCTCCGTAATAAGCTATGAATTTGTACTATTCTTCTTGTTCGTTCATATTGTTTATGATTAGATTTAGTTTTAATTCTATTATATTATCATCAACCAAAGAAGCTAAACAGTCGCTTGTTTCTTTAGATAAATCTGAATTATTTTGTAAAGTAAGAGAAATATTTTCTTTGCTAATAGTTTTTGATATTGAATTGTAAACATAATAATTTACTGCACTAATTACATTTATTACTGTCTTTCGAGTAATATCATCATCTTTAAAACAATCAATGATTTTTTTTACTGGATCAATCCCAACGTTCAATACATAATCATAAAAAATTATATTAACAATATCTTTTGCAAAATCATTGCTTTTATTCTCAGATATTCTTAGTAATTCCATATCAAAATACCATTTTAGACTATCTGCCAAGAATGCATCAAGATCATTTGAAACCTCATTTCCAAGAATATCCTTTAATTCTGAAGGAATCTCATGACATGTTTTATAATGATTTCGTATGTTCGTTATGAAGTGAAAAATCAATTCAAAATTAGGATCTTCTCTATTAAGCTTATTATTAATAAATAAATCTATTAATTCTTTCCAATTGTCTATAGAGGTAACAGCTTTTACTGATTCTAACAAATTATTCATGATTTGCTCCTTTCTTCTGCAACAGTATTAATTAATGGTTTATCGAAAAACTGAATACTATAATTTTTGTCAGAATAATCTTTTGTAGACTCATAAATTAATATTGCTCTATGCTTTGTTTCAAATAATACATCTTTAGTATAATTATATGCAATTTCACTTAGAGAATAGTATGAGTATTTACTGTGTTCCGTTTTTTCTATAACATGATTATCAATTAAATCTTTTAAAATACCATTCAATCCACTGGGACTAAGAGATAACGCTTGTGCAAGTTCCTTGTGCCTAGCTGACGGATGATTAAATAAATACTTAAATATTTCTTTTGTATATTTTCTGTTTAGAAAACTACGAATTAAAACAGTATCTTTTAATCGCTTTTGTTTCTCATTAAATAATAAGCTTGTAATAAAGTAAATTCCATTAAAAAAGCCAAGATTTAAAAGCAGTTGTTCTTTGACTGAATTAAACTGATTTAAAATCAAATTACGTACTAAACGATCTTCTTTAATAATCTGCTTTAACTCAGTTGTATTATCTTCAAGAATATTATCAATAATTTTAATAGAATGTGTTCTATTTATCTCTGTCAATGCAGATATAGTTGATTCGTTTATTGCTAGTTCATCATCTCCTTTTATTTTTATAATTGTTTTGTATAATTCTGCATTATTAGTCATTTGTTTCACTCCTCAAGATTTAGTTCAAACGTAAACAGGCATTTGTTACATTGCCCATCACAAACACTGTTTTTATATTCTTTTACACAGTCATCCGTGCCAGACCGGCTAGGATTATAAGTTACACCAATTGTTTCAAAACTATCATTTGGTTTTTTTAATAAATGCTTAGCAGCGCAAGAATTAATCCATACTATATTACAATCATATGGAAATCCATAATAAGATATCATTTTGAATGGATAATCTCCTGTAGAAAACGAGGGAACAAGAATTATTGAGGCCTTTAAATCGCCAATCAAAAAGTCCAAATGCTTTTTCATTAGTAAATCTTTGCAAATTGCAACAATAACCCTTCCGATACCCTCAATATGAAAAATATTTATAGTAACCTCATTTTCTAAATCGAGGTCCTCCAAAACTATAGCTCCATCTTCATCTTGATAAGGATAGCGAAAAGTCTTTTTTTGAGTAACTGGCTGATTTAGCTGACCAATTAGTATATTTGAAAAATTTTCTCTGTCTTTCCAGATAGTTGGCATCACAGTTATTTGAGGATTATTAATATTGGGGGTATTCGAATCTTCCAGATTCAATTTTTGAATATGTTGTATCTGTTTTTGTGTGCCTAACATTTCCGGAAAAACAAGAATATTCACACCACGCATGCGTGCTTCTTTATAAATAGATTTAATATTTCCTGTTATTTCCCCTTTATGTTGCAGTTTAGTGACCGAAAAAAATCCTTTTCCATTAACATCTTTTATTTCAACATTTTCTAAATTGATACAATCTTTACAGGTTATTGGGGAAATACCAATTACGATTTTTCCTTTTTCGATTTCCTCTGCAAATAAATCATAGCTAAGAACGTAATTCTTGATTTTATAATTCCCTTTAATTTCGGTAATATCAATAATATAAATATTAGTCAAATAATTATTAATACTGTAATCAAAATATTTCCACATATTAGAATGTTGCCAATTAACATTAACTTTTGGCAGAACAATAATATTGGTTTCTTGACTATTACTGTTTAAGTAATCAAAAGAGGAATAGTCTGATGTGATTATTGTCAATTGACCAATATATTTCTTAAATGCCGGGCAAACAGTTTTTATATAATACAATGCTTTCTCAAAGTCTTTATTCCGGGTAGCAACTTCTAACGCAGATGAAAACTCTTGTGCAAAATGACTTCTACTACTTAAATCATCTACACTTAGCATACGATAATGACCTTCATCAAAGAAAGAAGGGATTTCTCGTTTGAAATTAGCTTCAAGTTGTTGCTCATAATCTGAAGAAATAGCCTGAAATTCCTCGAAAAATCGGTTATCAGTACAATCGATTATTTGTCTGCAGGCACTAGCGATACAATCAAAAATCAATTCAAGCACTCCTTCCTTTTCTATCTTTAATTCTATTATAACATATTTATTAAAAACGTCAATAGGATTGTTCAGGTATTGTTCAGGTTTTATTGCGATTAATGCTACAAACCATACTCTTTATGATTATTAAATGAAAACATAACACACAATAATAAGTATAATTCTTTTTGCCGCCGAACATTCTCAATCTTAGTGGGCGTATTGGCGACAATGATTTGGCTAGTGCCATTGAATTTTGCATGCATTAAGACAAAAAATCTATGTTGTCATGACAACTCATTTTATAGGCAACTTACTTGAAATGGAGTTGATGTTATTTATACTGCGATTCAACATATAAAATAATAAAAAAACAAAAACGCCACCAAGTAGGAGATTGTCCTGCTTGGCGGCTGCGCTGATTAGGTATAAATCAACTCTGCATTCACAACCTCTATTGCACGATTACATATATTGTTCATACGTCTAGTCCACAACATTTGATTTTCAGCTTTTAGTTGCTCGGATACGCCTTCTTGTTTCGCAAGCTGTAAAACAAGTCTATCATACATTTCTGCTGCTTCTCTGTCGATATCCGCGAGATAAGCGGTTAGCTTGCAACTTGTAAGCAAATCGCAATAGCGTAGCTTATGATGTTGTTTGATATACCGTTCGTGTCGTCTGCCCCAAATTCCAATTTTGACATTTGGCTGTTCGGGTAATACTAAATCGGGTAATAGATAGCCGCCTTGCTGTGTGTAAGTGATTTTGTTTTCCATTTGTAAAACCTCCGTTATAATTTGAATAGTTTATCCTACAAATTCAAATAATCCGACTGATTTACAAAAGCATTTGTTTGACCTTCTTTATCGAAAAGGTCTTGGTGGACTGTTTTTAGGGAGAGCGTTGATGAAAGTATGACTATGAACAAGCCACATTGGCGAGGACGGAAGTTTGACAAATAGCAATCACCGTCACTCGCAGTTACCGCTATAACAAATTGCAATAGGGAATATGACGGGACTTGAGGTAGCCTTGCGACCGCCGCCTGTGGCGGAAAAAGGGAGCAAAGCGCTGTCTGAAATAAGGAGCATAAGGAAGTGCATTTATGCACAACGCAAGGCGACTGTATTTCAGACGGGGAGAGAGTAACTGTAAAACAAAAAGCAGATAAAAGAAAACAACTGTTTTTAGGGAGAGCGTTGATGAAAGTATGACGATGAACAAGCCGCATTGGCGAGGACAAAAGTTTGACAAATAGCAATCACCGTCACTCGCAGTTACCGCTATAAATGAATACTCAAACTTCATCAAATAAAACAAATGTTAGATAAACATATTTACAGCACCATACCTTGACAACCAAAATCCGTTGTGATAATATCGTTTTTGGCAACGGGAGTCTGTTAAACATATTTAATTTGGAGATATGAATTTATGAAAAAAGCAGTTTTATTTGACCTTGACGGCACAATGTGGCACACTTCTGATGTGATTTTGCCTGTGTGGAATGATGTACTTAAAAAACATAAAGAAACAACAAAGCAAGTCACACTTGAAGAAATGAACAGTTATATGGGAAAAACGGTTGAACAGATTGCGTCAATAATGTTGCCCGAGCTTCCGCTTGAAAACTCGGTCGCAATTGTAAAGGAATGTTGCGCGGAACAGATTCCGTCACTTCGCAAAACAGGCGGTCATTTGTATGATAATCTTGAAAGTACGCTTGAAATTCTTTCAAAGAATTATTTTCTCGGCATAATCAGCAATTGTCAGTGCGGCTATATTGAAGCGTTCCTGTTCGCTCATAAGCTTGAAAAATATTTCTCCGATTTTGAAATGTCAGGCAGAACAAATCTGACAAAGGGAGAGAATATAAAGCTTGTTATGGAGCGTAACGGCATTGATAAGGCTGTGTATCTCGGCGATACAATCGGCGATCAAATTGCCGCAAAAGATGCAGAAATTCCGTTCGTGTTTGCATCATACGGATTCGGCACAACGGAAAATCCCGAATACACAATTAGTTCGTTTGATGAATTGCCAAAAGTTGCAGAAAAAATTCTCGGCTAAATGCGATAAAATAAGATGATATCGGGATACTGCCTGTCACGGTGTCATCTTGTCAAAAGGTATAAAGTTTCAGTTTTTATGCGTTTTTTGTTGACAGAGAAAAAATAATGTAAAAAAATTTGAAAAAACTTTCAAATATCTATTGACAAGTTAAATGCCTTGTGATACAATGTTGACTGTTGAGTCGAGAGATTCACAACTTAATAATTGCGAGTGTGCTGGAATAGGCAGACAGGCACGTTTGAGGGGCGTGTGTTTCACGACGTACGGGTTCAAGTCCCGTCACTCGCACCATAGAAAAGACTTGATACCTTGTGCGTATCAAGTCTTTTCTATTTTATGCAAGCAAGCGATGACGGGACTTGAAGGCGACCGTTAAGAAAACAGTCCGGAGGGCACTTTACATAAAGAAGGCACGCATCCGGTAGCTTTTGATTTTGATTATTGCGTTATAGCGTTTTGCTATGCTGTTTTCTTGTTTTGTCTACGCTTTGCCATATTCTTTTGAAAACTAATCTCAAAATCTTCAGGACTTAGAATGTTAACGATTCCCACACCTTTGTAGTAAATGTCAATCATCTGATAGCGCTTACCATCCATATATCTCGGCGCGTGAACCTCGATTCTGTCAATCATCTCATTGACAAGTTCTGCTGTGAGTTTTTCGGGTCTTGTAATTCTTTTCACCTTGTTAATAAACTTTTGCAGATTGTCACTTTTATCCGTTTCAGAACTAAGATAGTTTTCAAGATCAGGAATTTTTGCTTTCAGTTCTTGCTGCTCTGCTTCGTATCGTTTACTGAATAACTCAAAGCGTTCATCAGAAATCTTGCCACTAACATTATCCTCGTAGATTTTTGTAATTAGGTTATCTATTTCTTCTATACGCTTCTTGATCTGGTTCAACTCACGTTGTTTTGCAACAAGCTCCTTGCGTTTTTCTTCGGTATAGCAATCCATCTGCTTTCGGGCGAATTTCTTTTCATAGGCTTGGATGTTCAAAAACACTCTTTGAACATTCTCAAGGACAAGATCTTTGACTGCTCGTTCTCTAATATAGTGAGCCGTACAATTATCGGTATCAATCACATATGACGAGCAAGTAAAATTGGCAGGATCATTTGTCTTGTGATACTCCGTATGATAATACAACTTGCGTTTGCAATCCGCGCAGAAGATTACTCCCGAAAACATACTTGTGATACCTCGTCTGGTCGGTCTACGCTTGTGCTTACGCAGCTGCTGAACAATCCCAAAGGTTTCTCTGTCAATAATCGCAGGATGGGTATTTTCAAAGATTGCCAAATCTTCCGTTGGATTCTTGATGATTTTCTTGTTCTTGAAAGACTTTGTCCTCGTCCGAAAGTTAATAGTATCACCGCAATACTCCTGCCTTGAGAGGATATTGGAAACTGCCACAGGACTCCAGTTGTACGGTTTTGACGGCGGTTTGCTTGATTGCCGGCTGATACTGTACCAGTATTCCGCTGGAGTCAGAATCTTTTCAGATTTTAGCTGATTGGCAATCTGTGACGGTCCGAGTCCCGATACGCACATTTTGAATATACGCCTGACAATCTCGGCAGCTGGTTCATCTACGATACATTCGTCTTTGTTGTCGGGATTCTTCATATATCCAAACGGTGGATTGGTGGTCAACGGTTTACCTGATTCGCCTTTGCTTTTGAATACCTTGCGCACTTTATCGCTTGTATTCTTTGCGTGCCATTCATTGAATAAGTCCTGCATAGGTACAAGGTCGCTGATACCATTCTTGGTATCGATGTTATCCATAATGGCGATATAGCGAATGCCCATACGGTCAAATTCTTCTTCCATCAAGGCTCCGACCACCAAGCGATTACGTCCAAGACGAGAATGGTCTTTGACTATCAGCGTTCCGATTTTGCCTTCTTCGCCAAGCTTCATAATCTCGTTGAAGGCAGGACGGTCAAAGTTCGTGCCCGACCAACCATCGTCAACAAACAATCTGGTGTTCTTGAAGCCGTTATCGACAGCATATTTTTGTAAAATTTCTGTTTGATTCTTGATTGAACCCGATATGCCTTCGTTCGCGTCATCACGGGAAAGTCGGCAGTACAGGGCTGTGATTTTTTCTTTATCTTACTGTTTACTCATTTTGCTCCTTTCCACAGTCGGATATGTCTTTGTAGGATGATCCTATTATAACATACTCGACTGCTAAATTCAATGCTTTAAAGCGATAAATTATATATCTTTTGATGTAATTCTCTCAACCGTATCATAAACAGTTGAATCGTTATTTTCATTGAAGTTGGTACGCACTATATAGATTGTGTTGTCAATATCCTGCGTGTATTTTAATGGCTTGATGTACATACCTCTGCTATACCAAGCCATTCGTTCCTCCGGAGTCATCACGACAAGCTCGTCGTAGATTCTGTCAAGCATATCGTCTAATTCGGTACGAATGTTTAACTCGTTACCTTGATCGTCATAGTATTTCATTATTTTATTACCTTCTTTCTTTAATAAACGGGTTTAGGGTGTCCCTATGGTTTTGAACTGTTTTTGCTTAGAGGAGTAAAAACAGTCTGCTTGTTTAGATGTGACATGGATTTTTTGTGCTCTCATAAAACCGTAAACAAACCTGTCATCCTAATACTGTTTATTACTGCTCGCGCTTGGTAAGCTCAATGATTCGTTTTCGGTTAGTACGCCGAAAAACTACATCAATACCTCTGTTGCAATACAGCTCAAAAGAAAACTTGTTGAGCAATTTGGTCACCGTATTAGGCGGTGTAGTCGTGTCGTTCATTTCGGTAAGTAGGTCGGTAGCTGTTCCCATCCAATAGTGCTTCCCGACCATAAATGTTCTTAACCTTCCGAAAAAAGGATGATTCTCCGTAAGTTTCGGATACCCCTCGCGGTTGGTTTTACCCACTGTCATAGCAACAATTAGTTGTCCTTTGGTCATAAGTTCTTCCTTTCCGTCACTAACAATAGTGACTGTTTTGTGTTCGGTTTCTATTATTCAAACACAACAAAAAGCCAAGTTATAAAAGGCTCGTTCTCATACGTAAAAGGGTAAACCACCCCCTTGGTATAAGATGCCTCATATAACTTGACTTTAAATTATTCCATCCTCTTTTGATAATTCAAAGTGCTTGTTGTAGTGTAAGCAAGATAAATCTTTGCTTATTCAGCTCTTTAATCTCATGGATTATTCAGTTGTGAGTGTACATTCTGTGTACAGTTTTAATTATATCCAGTGACAGTTTAGTTGTCAATTAAAATCGTTCGACAAATTGCGACGGCGAGATGATGTCACGACTTTACAAGCAGTGCGTTTTTACTCCTACCGGTAAAAACACGTTTTTTAGGGACATCCTAAGACCTTAAAACCTGTTGCCATATTTTCGTATTCGTGGTAGAATTGTTTTGTAAGGAAAACGCTTTCATTTTGAAAGGAGCAGCTATGAAATTTCTTATCACAGGCGGAACAACATTTGTAAGTAAATATGCGGCGGATTTTTTGTTACGAAAGGTAATGATGTTACCGTTGTCAATCGTGGTAGCAGCCCGCAGGTTGACGGTGTAACGCATATTAACTGCGACAGAACAACTTTAGGCGATAGGCTCAACGGCAAGCACATTGACCTGATTCTCGACATCACCGCCTATACGGAAGAACATATTAAAACGCTGCTTGATTCAGGCGTTACCTTTGATGAATACATTTTCATAAGTTCCAGCGCTGTTTATCCCGAAACCAATCCGCAGCCCTTTACCGAAGAACAACCCTGCGGTTACAACTCCGTCTGGGGAGAATACGGTATAAACAAGCTGAAAGCGGAGCAATATTTGCAAGCGAATGTTCCGAACGCTTACATTCTCCGTCCTCCGTATTTCTACGGTGTATATGAGAATTTATACCGTGAAGCGTTTCCGTTTGACTGTGCTATGCAGGACAGACCGTTCTATATACCTCAAAACGGTGAAATGAAACTGCAATTCTTCAATGTTTCCGACCTCTGTCGCTTCATTGAAATCCTGATAGATAAGCACCCAAAAGATCACATTTTCAATGTCGGCAATAAGGATATTGTAACTATAAAAGAATGGGTTGAGTTATGTTATAAGGCTGTTGGCAAAACCGCTGAGTTTGTCAGCGTGGGCAATGATATTCCGCAACGAGATTACTTCTGTTTCTATGATTATGAATATGTGCTTGACGTAAGTAAACAAAACGAGCTAATGCCTGATACCGTTCCTCTCTATCAGGGCTTTAAAGAGGAATTTGAGTGATATAAGAACAACCTCAACAGCGTTTATAACCGCAAGCCCTATATGGAATATATTGATAACAATTTGGTGAAGAAATGACAGTAAGAAAAATCAAAGAAAACGAATTAAGCTATCTGCTTGAATTATACACCCACCTGCACGAGCTTGGTGTGCCTAAGAACAGCGAGCATTTACAGAATACTTGGGCGGCGATTTGTAACGACAAGAATCACCATATCATCGTTTGTGAAGTTGATGGCAAGCTCGTTTCGTCCTGCGTTTGTGTGATTATTCCGAATTTGACAAGAAATGTTCGTCCATACGCGTTTATAGAAAATGTTGTCACTCATGCTGATTACAGAGGAAAGGGTTACGCAACCGCCTGCTTGAATTACGCAAAAGATTTGGCAGTAAAAGCTGATTGTTATAAAATGATGCTGCTCACAGGCTCAAAAAGCGAAAACACGCTCAACTTCTATAAAAGAGCAGGGTATAATTGTACAGATAAAACTGCGTTTATACAATGGCTGTAAAAGTTTTGGGAGGAACAAAAATGCTGATAAATAACAACGACTACTTAAATACGATCGAATCCATAAAAAAAGAGATAAAGTCGGCTCAGTACAAGGCGGCAGTGAGCGTCAACCGCGAGCTGATTATGCTGTACTACAATATCGGCAAAATCATCAACGAGCATAAGGCTTGGGGCAATAAATTCATCGACAATCTTGCCGCTGACATTAAGCTCGAATTTCCGAATGTCAAAGGCTATTCGGTGCGAAATCTAAAATATATGGCAAAATTTGCAGAGACTTATCCTGATGAGCAATTTGTGCAACAGGTTGTTGCACAAATTCCGTGGGGGCAGAACATCGTGCTACTTGATAAAGTAAATGATGATAATACTCGCCGTTGGTATGCGGAAAAGACGATTGAAAACGGATGGACACGAAATGTTTTGATACACCAAATTGAGAGCGATTTATACACCCGTCAGGTGATTGCTAACAAGGTTTCTAACTTTGAAAACCGATTACATTCTCCGCAGAGCGAGCTTGCTATGCAGACGATGAAGGATCCGTACATTTTTGACTTTATACCTTTCCGTGAAGATATGGTGGAACGTGATATCGAAAATGCTTTAGTGAAAGAGGTCACAAAGCTACTCTTGGAGCTTGGTACGGGTTTTGCTTTTCTTGGTAATCAGTATCACATCAATGTTGGCGGTGATGATTTTTATATTGATCTGCTTTTCTATAATCTTAACCTGCGTTCCTATGTCGTAATCGAATTGAAAACAGGCGACTTTAAGCCGGAGTACGCAGGTCAGCTCAATTTCTATCTTTCCGCTGTTGACGGCATTTTGAAGAAGGAGCAGGACAATCCTTCTATCGGTTTGTTGCTCTGCAAAAACAAAAACGATTTGGTAGCGGAGTATGCACTAAAGGATATGTCGAAGCCAATCGGAGTAAGCGAGTACAAAATTACAAGCAATCTGCCCGAAGAATTATTGAATCAATTACCATCAGTAGAGGATATTCAAAAGAGGATTAAATGAGCATAGAACTTGTTAAAGCTGAATTTAAGGATTTGAATACAATCCTGCGAATGCAAAAAGAAGCGTTTGCAGAGCTATACGAAAAATATCAAGATACAGAAACAAGTCCTGTCACAGAAAATTACGAAAATATACTGTTACGATTTAATCAGCTTGAAACGACATACTACTTCATAACGGCAAATAATACAAAGGTCGGCGTTATCCGTATTGTAGACTGTAAAGACGGCGTTACCCGAAAAAGGATATCACCGGTTTTCATCATGCCGAGATACAGAAATAAGGGATATGCGCAGCAAGCTATAAAGGAAGCGGAGAGGATTCACGGAGGGCAACATTGGAAGCTCGACACTATTTTGCAAGAAAAAGGTAACTGCTATTTATATGAAAAGCTCGGTTATCACCAAACAGGCAAAATCGAGCAAATCAACGATAAAATGGCGATTGTTTATTACGAGAAGGATTGAATAATGACACACAAAATGAATCTTAGCTCCGAACCATTCGCAATGATACGTTCCGGACAAAAGACAATTGAATTGCGACTCAACGACGAAAAGCGGCAGAAGATAAACGTTGGCGATAGTATTGAATTCACTCAAACTGAAACCGGAGAATGTCTGATTGTACAAGTAATTGCAATACACAGATTTGACTCCTTCGCTGAATTGTATCAGAAATTGCCTTTGTTAAAATGCGGCTATACTAAAGTTGATATTGTAACCGCTAAACCGGAAGATATGAATTTATACTATACTCCCGAACAACAGGAAAAGTATGGGGTATTAGGTATAGAAATCAAGGCGATAAGAATATGAGGTTAATCAATGAGTAATAATACATTCTTAGAAAACTTTTATAACGAATATGACGAGGATGGACGGCTTGAAAATAACTGTCTCGGCAGAGTAGAATATCTTACAACACGCAGATATTTAGATCCGCTGTTGACCGCAGACTGCAAAATAGCAGAAATCGGCGCAGGAACAGGAAGATACAGTGTCACCCTTGCCAAAGAAGGATATGACGTCACCGCCGTAGAATTGGTACAGCACAATCTCGATATCCTCCAAAGCAAGCTGGACGGCAGCGAGAATATCAAAACATATCTCGGCAACGCGCTTGATCTGAATATACTGGAGGATAATACATACGATATCACACTTCTGCTCGGTCCGATGTATCATCTGTATTCCGAGGAGGACAAGATCACCGCGCTCAAAGAAGCGGTCAGGATCACAAAGTCGGGCGGTCACATTTTGGTAGCCTATTGTATGAACGAAGCAACGGTCATTCAATATGTTTTCGGCTGCAATCAGCAGAAATCGGTAGTGAATTTGAATATGATTACCGATGATTGGAAATGTATCAGCGAGCCGAAAGACCTGTTTGAAATGGTGCGCGTTGAGGATATAGAACGCCTAAACGCATCTGTTCCTGTTAAGCGCGTTAAGCTCGTCGCAACCGACGGCGCAAGCCGGTATATCCGTGATTATCTCGAAGAATTTGACGACGAAACCTTTGTAAAATGGCTGTCTTATCACTTCGCAACCTGCGAACGGCAGGATTTGATAGGCGCAACCAATCATAGCTTGGATATTCTGATGAAACTGTAAGAGGATTTACAATATGTCTTTACCAACACTTATTGAAGCAGAAAAACTATTACACGATGCCGAACAGCGCAACCCTGGATCTTGGATCGGACACAGCAATACCGCTGCCTTTTGTGCGAGAGCAATTGCCGAACGATGTGATAATATCAACGCCGATACTGCCTATATTCTCGGCTTGCTGCACGACATTGGCAGGCGTGAGGGCGTAACGGATATGCGGCATATCGTTGACGGATACAGATATATGAAATCGCTTGGCTATGATATTTGCGCCCGCATATGCCTGATACACTCATTCCCGTATAAAGACATTCGCTCCTATAACGGTCAAAACGATTGCGCAACGGAGGAAACCGAGTTTATCAAGAGCTTTCTTGATAATGCCGAATATGATGACTACGACAGGCTGATCCAACTCTGCGACGCTCTTGCTCTGCCCGACGGCGCAACTTATATTGAAAAACGTCTTGTGGACGTCGTGATGCGCAGAGGGTTTAATGATCTCACCATCCAGAAATGGAAGGCGTTTCTTGATTTAAAGGGCTACTTTGATAAGAAAACCGTAACAGATATTTATAAGCTGATTGGAGTTTAATATGCTGCATCAACTTCCCGTTTGGGAGAAACTTGCAAAAGTTATCATTTGGAAACAAATTGGAGAATTGAAAGGTAAAACGATTCTTGACTTTGGAAGCGGGACAGGTATTACAGCCGATCATTTCGCCGCCGACAATCAAGTAACTGCGATTGAGCCTTCCGAGGATATGCTTGCTCAACAAGTGAATAAGAACGGCTATCGGCAAATTGTCGGCAGTACAGACGAACTAAAAAAGCTGCCGAGCGATTCATTTGATTATATCTTCTGTCATAATGTACTTGAATACACTGATAATCGAGAGATAATTGTTGGTGAGTTTTATCGGTTGCTAAAGCAAAATGGTAAGCTGTCTATCGTCAAACACAACCGCAATGGCAGAGTTATGCAGATGGTAGTCTTGCTTAACAACTTTGATGAAGCGAATAATCTCCTTGACGGTCACAACAGCACCGCCCAGCAGTTCGGCACGATCAACTACTATGATGATAGCGATATTACCAAATGGTGCGACGGCTTTGCATTACAAGAATCCTATGGGTTGAGAACCTTCTGGGATTTACAGCAAAATCACGAGATACAAAAAGACGAGGAATGGCAGAAAAAGATGATTGATATCGAAATGAGAGTTTCACAAAATCCAGACTTTCAAAAGATCGCTTTTTCCATCATTTGATATTTGAAAAACGAGGATAATATGAAATACAAAATTGAAAACTGCAAAGACGGCGACGCTGAATATATCATCGACAGACTTGTAGAGTACAACCTTTCCCAAGTTCCTGCCCAGCAGGAAGTGTTGTTTGATACGCTCGACAAAAAGATAACCGACGATAACGGAATGATCATCGCTGGTTGTGTTGCTAAAATGTATTGTTGGAATGTTGCCTATATCGATACGCTGTGGGTAGACAGCGAATATCGTGGTAAAGGGTTAGGTGCAGAGCTACTTGCGGAAGTTGAGAAAACCGCCAAAGCCAAAGGCTGTTATCTGATACATCTTGACACCTTTGACTTCCAAGCAAAAGAGTTTTATGAAAAGCAAGGCTATGAGGTGTTCGGCGTTTTAGAAGATTGCCCGAGAGGACATTGCAGATATTACTTACAGAAAGAAATCTAATCTGTCGAAATTACTATAACCTAATAATATGTCTAATAATGATCTCAGCCACCGCGGATACTAAATCCCCAGTGGCTGTTTCCCTACATTGCATACAGCGTTGAAATTGAGCGCCTCGGCCGGCGAAATTGAGCAGTAGCGTCGCTGAAATTGAGCATCTGCGTCGGCAAAATTGAGCAGTGCCGTCGCGCGATTGAGCATTGACAAGTCGGCATGTGCATATTACAATAAAAGTACTTTACTCACAGGAGAATAGGGCAACGCTGAGGAGCGACCCGAGCGCTTGTGAGGTTTGCGAGTGATGGGCGATGTCGGTTTTGCCGGCACCGCCTTTTCGTCACTCGGAAATCAAAGCGATAAACCTCGGGTTCGGGCAGAGCCCGATGAGCCGCAGGCTCCTTTAGCTTTCTTTGTCTATGCCGAAAAGTTTTCTCATGGACTCCCTGCACTCAATCACCACGCGGTAGGAATCGTGCACGATGCGGTCGCAAATCGCGTCAGCCACAATCTGTGAGCCGATTTTGTCACGCCAGCCCTTTACGCCAAATTGAGAACAAAAGATAATTGAACCTTTCTTGTATCTGCCTTCTGCGATTTCCAACAAATCCCGCGCCTGCGATTCCTCGAGCCTGTACAAAAGCCATTCGTCGAGGATCAGCAGCGCGGGATTTTTGTACTGCTCAATAACCTTGGAATATGTGCCGGTTGTTCTTGCGATCGCAAGATCTGTCAACAACTCCGGTAATCTGACATATCTTACCTGATAGGATTTTCTGACTGCTGCCATCCCCAACGCGCAGGCAAGATACATCTTTCCGCAGCCTGTTGCACCCATCAGCAGAATGTTGTGATGCTCATGGATATAGACGCATTCAGCGAAACGCGCGATTTGCGCCTTATCGAGATTTCTCTGAGGAAGATACGAAATATTCTCAATGCACGCCGATGGGTCGGCGAACTGTGCCTTCTTGATTATTCTTGCCAGCGTATTGTTTTTTTTCGGGTAGTCCACTCGGCATCTACTAAAAGTCCGAATCTGTCCTCGAATGAGAGCGAGGAGATTTCCGGATTGGTAAGCTGTTCTCTGAAGGCTTCCGCCATCGTTCCGAGGCGAATCTCACGCAGCTTTGAGATGGTGTTTTCCGTCAGCATTAGTCCTCACCTCCGTAATAGTCAGCACCTCTTGTGAAGCCGTAAGCATCTGCCTGCTGACTCTTCTTGGTTTTATCCTGACCTGTTGACAGAATCACCTGTATGTTTTTGTAGGAAGGACGCGGCGTAAATGTCAACGCCTTTTTACAGGCATTTTCAAGTCTCTCCGGCGTATACTTGTCAGCAAGCTTAAGAATGCTCATACACGCCTTGTAGCCCTGCTGCTCAACCTTGTAACCGTTAAGAATGGCAGTGACGACCATTTTTGCGGACGAGCCGATTTTCGCCGCCCATTTAATGAAACGGTCGCCGTTCCACTGCACATATTTTTGATGATTTGGCGGCATATGCTCCTCGTTTGTGCTGTATTGATTGGCTCTGCCGTAAAGACGGCGGAGGGAACAGATCCTGTTGCCGTCAAAGAACACCTCGATGGTATTTTTGGTTAAACGGACATCCACATTCTTTTTGATGTACCCAAAGGGAACGGAGTAATTCATCTTGTCGAGTGAAATGTGGTAGTTTGGCGCTACCGTCGCAATCTTCCACGTCGAAAGCTCATACGGATGTAACGGTAACGGCATCAGAAAAGGTTTTTCCTCTTGAAAAAGCGCTGCGCGGCTGCCGTCTTTCTTTTGAAAAGGCTTATGGTTGAATTGATAGAGCCTTTCCGAAATTGCCTCGTTCAGCTCAGGCAGAGAAAGGAACTCCCTGTTTCTCAGTGCAGCGAGGATGAATGTGGAGATTACTCCGACAGTTCCCTCGACCATTGCTTTATCCTTGGGCGCTCTCACGCGACAGGGCAGAATTGCGGTATTGTAATGCTCGGCGAGCTCGGCATAGGATTTGTTGAGCTTGATTTCATTCTTACCGTGCTTATCCACGCCGGTCTTAAGATTGTCACACTGAATGATTTTAGCAACGCCGCCAAAGTACTTGTAGGCATTTACATGCGCCTCTGTCCAGCATTCCTGATTCATAGAGAGGAATCCCTCTACATACGAATAGCCGCTGAACGGCAGCGTTGCCACGAAAACATATACCGGAATTCTTTCGCCTGTATCGGTATCGATGATGGAAGTGGTGTCGCCTGCCCAGTCAACCTGCATAACCTCGCCGGGTTTGTGGTCGAGATGCATGGTCGCTCCGGTTTTCGTTATGTAGTCGCGGTAATACTTTTTAAACTGAGTGAGTTGATACGGGATATCTCCGTTCTCCTTGCATTTCTCGGCATACTCCAGCCAAAGCAGGTTCAGAGTTACGTTGCTTTTGAGCATTTCTCGCGCGACATACGCATAATCGGGCATTTTGTACGCAACCTTGAGAGGAGTATTTGGACGAATGATTTCGGCGAGCTTTGTGTCGGACATTCCTTCGGGTAAAGGATACTTCAATCCGTTTGCTTCAGCCTGCTTGATTGTCTGCGCCACGGTATTCCTCGAATAGCCGCAGATTTCGGCAATCTGTGTTTTGTTGAGCCCGAGACTGTAGAGCCTCAGAATCTCACGGTAATTGGTCATGTGATGACCTCCTTCGATAATATTCACGCTTACGCGCGTATTACCATTTTACCGTGAGATTTTTTGCTGTTCAATCACGCCGATGCCGCTGCGCACTTTATGCGACGAAAGTGCGCAATTTTGCCGACGCCGCTGCTCAATTTGTGCGGCTGAGGTGCTCAATTTCAGGCGATGTATTCAACATCTTTTTACACTTATTTTTTATACGAAAGCTCTGCCGACTGTTTATATTATATTCTAAATGTGGAATGTAATGCTTTAATACGCACACAAATATAATTCGCCTGCTTCGGAAATGATTTTAGAAACAAAGGATTAAGTATTCATCACATTATGAAAGCTAATGAACAAGGAAAGCTATACAAATATTATATGTGTTAATTGTAAGCGAATACCATTAAAACATCTCTCGCTATGATTAAAAAAGTTAGTTAACCTCCGTAATAAGCTATGAATTTGTACTATTCTTCTTGTTCGTTCATATTGTTTATGATTAGATTTAGTTTTAATTCTATTATATTATCATCAACCAAAGAAGCTAAACAGTCGCTTGTTTCTTTAGATAAATCTGAATTATTTTGTAAAGTAAGAGAAATATTTTCTTTGCTAATAGTTTTTGATATTGAATTGTAAACATAATAATTTACTGCACTAATTACATTTATTACTGTCTTTCGAGTAATATCATCATCTTTAAAACAATCAATGATTTTTTTTACTGGATCAATCCCAACGTTCAATACATAATCATAAAAAATTATATTAACAATATCTTTTGCAAAATCATTGCTTTTATTCTCAGATATTCTTAGTAATTCCATATCAAAATACCATTTTAGACTATCTGCCAAGAATGCATCAAGATCATTTGAAACCTCATTTCCAAGAATATCCTTTAATTCTGAAGGAATCTCATGACATGTTTTATAATGATTTCGTATGTTCGTTATGAAGTGAAAAATCAATTCAAAATTAGGATCTTCTCTATTAAGCTTATTATTAATAAATAAATCTATTAATTCTTTCCAATTGTCTATAGAGGTAACAGCTTTTACTGATTCTAACAAATTATTCATGATTTGCTCCTTTCTTCTGCAACAGTATTAATTAATGGTTTATCGAAAAACTGAATACTATAATTTTTGTCAGAATAATCTTTTGTAGACTCATAAATTAATATTGCTCTATGCTTTGTTTCAAATAATACATCTTTAGTATAATTATATGCAATTTCACTTAGAGAATAGTATGAGTATTTACTGTGTTCCGTTTTTTCTATAACATGATTATCAATTAAATCTTTTAAAATACCATTCAATCCACTGGGACTAAGAGATAACGCTTGTGCAAGTTCCTTGTGCCTAGCTGACGGATGATTAAATAAATACTTAAATATTTCTTTTGTATATTTTCTGTTTAGAAAACTACGAATTAAAACAGTATCTTTTAATCGCTTTTGTTTCTCATTAAATAATAAGCTTGTAATAAAGTAAATTCCATTAAAAAAGCCAAGATTTAAAAGCAGTTGTTCTTTGACTGAATTAAACTGATTTAAAATCAAATTACGTACTAAACGATCTTCTTTAATAATCTGCTTTAACTCAGTTGTATTATCTTCAAGAATATTATCAATAATTTTAATAGAATGTGTTCTATTTATCTCTGTCAATGCAGATATAGTTGATTCGTTTATTGCTAGTTCATCATCTCCTTTTATTTTTATAATTGTTTTGTATAATTCTGCATTATTAGTCATTTGTTTCACTCCTCAAGATTTAGTTCAAACGTAAACAGGCATTTGTTACATTGCCCATCACAAACACTGTTTTTATATTCTTTTACACAGTCATCCGTGCCAGACCGGCTAGGATTATAAGTTACACCAATTGTTTCAAAACTATCATTTGGTTTTTTTAATAAATGCTTAGCAGCGCAAGAATTAATCCATACTATATTACAATCATATGGAAATCCATAATAAGATATCATTTTGAATGGATAATCTCCTGTAGAAAACGAGGGAACAAGAATTATTGAGGCCTTTAAATCGCCAATCAAAAAGTCCAAATGCTTTTTCATTAGTAAATCTTTGCAAATTGCAACAATAACCCTTCCGATACCCTCAATATGAAAAATATTTATAGTAACCTCATTTTCTAAATCGAGGTCCTCCAAAACTATAGCTCCATCTTCATCTTGATAAGGATAGCGAAAAGTCTTTTTTTGAGTAACTGGCTGATTTAGCTGACCAATTAGTATATTTGAAAAATTTTCTCTGTCTTTCCAGATAGTTGGCATCACAGTTATTTGAGGATTATTAATATTGGGGGTATTCGAATCTTCCAGATTCAATTTTTGAATATGTTGTATCTGTTTTTGTGTGCCTAACATTTCCGGAAAAACAAGAATATTCACACCACGCATGCGTGCTTCTTTATAAATAGATTTAATATTTCCTGTTATTTCCCCTTTATGTTGCAGTTTAGTGACCGAAAAAAATCCTTTTCCATTAACATCTTTTATTTCAACATTTTCTAAATTGATACAATCTTTACAGGTTATTGGGGAAATACCAATTACGATTTTTCCTTTTTCGATTTCCTCTGCAAATAAATCATAGCTAAGAACGTAATTCTTGATTTTATAATTCCCTTTAATTTCGGTAATATCAATAATATAAATATTAGTCAAATAATTATTAATACTGTAATCAAAATATTTCCACATATTAGAATGTTGCCAATTAACATTAACTTTTGGCAGAACAATAATATTGGTTTCTTGACTATTACTGTTTAAGTAATCAAAAGAGGAATAGTCTGATGTGATTATTGTCAATTGACCAATATATTTCTTAAATGCCGGGCAAACAGTTTTTATATAATACAATGCTTTCTCAAAGTCTTTATTCCGGGTAGCAACTTCTAACGCAGATGAAAACTCTTGTGCAAAATGACTTCTACTACTTAAATCATCTACACTTAGCATACGATAATGACCTTCATCAAAGAAAGAAGGGATTTCTCGTTTGAAATTAGCTTCAAGTTGTTGCTCATAATCTGAAGAAATAGCCTGAAATTCCTCGAAAAATCGGTTATCAGTACAATCGATTATTTGTCTGCAGGCACTAGCGATACAATCAAAAATCAATTCAAGCACTCCTTCCTTTTCTATCTTTAATTCTATTATAACATATTTATTAAAAACGTCAATAGGATTGTTCAGGTATTGTTCAGGTTTTATTGCGATTAATGCTACAAACCATACTCTTTATGATTATTAAATGAAAACATAACACACAATAATAAGTATAATTCTTTTTGCCGCCGAACATTCTCAATCTTAGTGGGCGTATTGGCGACAATGATTTGGCTAGTGCCATTGAATTTTGCATGCATTAAGACAAAAAATCTATGTTGTCATGACAACTCATTTTATAGGCAACTTACTTGAAATGGAGTTGATGTTATTTATACTGCGATTCAACATATAAAATAATAAAAAAACAAAAACGCCACCAAGTAGGAGATTGTCCTGCTTGGCGGCTGCGCTGATTAGGTATAAATCAACTCTGCATTCACAACCTCTATTGCACGATTACATATATTGTTCATACGTCTAGTCCACAACATTTGATTTTCAGCTTTTAGTTGCTCGGATACGCCTTCTTGTTTCGCAAGCTGTAAAACAAGTCTATCATACATTTCTGCTGCTTCTCTGTCGATATCCGCGAGATAAGCGGTTAGCTTGCAACTTGTAAGCAAATCGCAATAGCGTAGCTTATGATGTTGTTTGATATACCGTTCGTGTCGTCTGCCCCAAATTCCAATTTTGACATTTGGCTGTTCGGGTAATACTAAATCGGGTAATAGATAGCCGCCTTGCTGTGTGTAAGTGATTTTGTTTTCCATTTGTAAAACCTCCGTTATAATTTGAATAGTTTATCCTACAAATTCAAATAATCCGACTGATTTACAAAAGCATTTGTTTGACCTTCTTTATCGAAAAGGTCTTGGTGGACTGTTTTTAGGGAGAGCGTTGATGAAAGTATGACTATGAACAAGCCACATTGGCGAGGACGGAAGTTTGACAAATAGCAATCACCGTCACTCGCAGTTACCGCTATAACAAACTGCAATAGGAAATATGATAGGACTTGAGGTAGCCTTGCGACCGCCGCCTGTGGCGGAAAGAAGTTTAAGACTTCATTCTTCGTAGCTCTTTTTGTTTTATGCGAATAATAGTTACTTTTTTGAAAAAATTTTAAAATTTTTTCGGATTTTATAAAATCAAAAGCCGTTTTAAGTTGTCTATATTATGAAAGGAAATGAGAGGAGGTTATTTTATGAACATTTCCCACTTAGTAGAGAAAATTAAAGAGGGAGATAACAAATCATTTGAGAAGCTCTACAAGCTTACAGAGCGTGAAGTGTGGTTTACTTGTATCAGCTTTTTAAAGAACGAAACAACCGCACAGGACATTATGCAGGAAACTTACATAACGGCTTTTTTAAAAATCCAATCTTTGGAAAAATCATCACAAATCAGAAGTTGGCTTAACAGAATTGCCGTTAATAAGTGCAAAAATTATTTGAAAGGTAAAGGTGAAATCCAACTGGACGATGAAATTTTTGAAAATCAGGCAATAGTTGACGAGCGTATATCAATTCCCGAAGAATACATTTCAGACAAGGCAAAGAGAGAAATTATTCTTTCGATTATGCAGGAAGTACTGTCCGATGTTCAGTATCAGACAGTGATTATGCACTATTTTAATGAAATGACTGTTGATGAAATCGCAGAAGTCTTTGAATGTTCAAGGGGGACTGTGCTTTCAAGGCTCAATTATTCAAGGGCAAAGATGAAAACTGCAATTGAAGATTACGAAAATAAAAGCGGTGACAAGCTTCACGGTGTTGTTGTTGTACCTTTCTTTACAACTATTTTCAAGGAAGAAGCAAAGAGCCTTGCA
>OLRV01000196.1_pt1 | contig 60195 bp, 49 predicted proteins | sample 1672421 | NCBI WGS metagenome assembly OLRV01 (sample SAMEA3136684, study PRJEB25190) | human gut metagenome | biome: human gut; feature: human-associated habitat; material: faeces | place: Austria | collected 2013
ACGGAGGCGCCCAAAGGTTCCCTCAGAATGGTTGGAAATCATTCGAAGAGTGTAATGGCAGAAGGGAGCTTAACTGCGAGACCTACAAGTCAAGCAGATGCGAAAGCAGGGCATAGTGATCTTGCGATTCAGTATGGAATGGTCGTTGCTTAACGGATAAAAGTTACCCTGGGGATAACAGGCTGATCCCACCCAATAGTTCATATAGACGGTGGGGATTGGCACCTCGATGTCGGCTCGTCGTATCCTGGAGGTGTAGTCGCTTCCAAGGGTTGGGCTGTTCGCCCATTAAAACGGCACGCGAGCTGGGTTCAGAACGTCGTGAGACAGTTCGGTCCCTATCCGTTGTGGGCGCTGGAAAATTGAGAAGAGCTATCCTTAGTACGAGAGGACCGGGATGGACGTACCGATGGTGTATCAGTTGTCACGCCAGTGGCAGCGCTGAGTAGCTATGTACGGATGGGATAACCGCTGAAAGCATCTAAGCGGGAAGCCCTCTTCAAGATGAGTTTTCCCTTTCTTTAAGAAATAAGATCCCATGAAGACTACATGGTTGATAGGCTAGAGGTGGAAGAATAGTGATATTTTGAGCTGACTAGTACTAATAGATCGACAAATTAACTAATTTTAATTTGATATTTAATCACATTATCTTGTTTTGAGAGAACGATTATGGTATAATAATTTTGTAGGTGACGATAGCAAAGTGGACACACCTGTTCCCATCTCGAACACAGAAGTTAAGCACTTTAACGGCGAAGATAGTGTAAGCGAAAATAGCAAGTTGCCTACTTTTTTTGTGCAAAAAATTCAATAAACTATTGATTTTTAAATAAAGATAATGTATAATACAATTTACATGGCGTTATTGGTGAAGTGGTTAACACGCCAGATTGTGGCTCTGGTATGCGTGGGTTCGATTCCCACATAGCGCCCCAGAATAAAAAACAAACGGTTTGATCAATTCAAATCGTTTTTTCTGTATACACAAGAACCCGTACTAGTAATTAGCGTTATCATATAATATATTGAAGGTGATAATATGTTAAATATAACATTACTCAAAAATATATTAATAATTTCAATTGCATCCTCAATAATATCAACTTCTTTAATACAAAGAATAAAAGAAGGAACTAAATGTAAAAAACACATGTGTACAAAATGTTTCTTAATATCTATGATAATTGGTATCTTATTTAGTTTGTCTTTCACAGACTTAAAAATATATGAAACACTATGGGTAGGATTGATAAGCTTTATCGGTGCAGATGCAGTATACAAAACATTCGAAGATAAAATATTTAAGTCATTGAGTAACATAGAAGATGCAATAACAATAGAAAGAAGTGATAAATCATGATGTTCAAATATCCTACAAATTACATAGCAATTACACAATATTATAGCACTACTCACAAAGCATTAGATTTAGGTTGGAACTCTAACTATGGTGGCTCAAATATGCCAGTTCACGCGGCAGAAGATGGCACAGTAGTGGCTGTAGTAAAAAACTATAACAAAACAGATGCCGATACACCAAACTATGGTAATTATGTCAAAATAAAACACAATGAAGAATATCATACACTATATGCTCATCTAGCCTATGGAAGCGTAACATTAAACGTAGGAGACACAGTCAAAAAAGGAGAACAAATTGGGCTTATGGGTAACACCGGTTACTCAACTGGAAATCACTTACATTATGAAGTTTATAAAAATGGCAACAAAATAAATCCAATTGAATGCACATACGTATATGTTGACCAAACAATATCAAAAAACACATCAGCTACAAAAGGCTTGTTATTTTATAAAGAAGAATCAAAAGAAGATGACTCAAAAGACTTAGAAAAATTACAAAAACAAATTGATGAACTAACAAAAGAAAACGTCGCTCTAAAAAAAGCAAACGAAGAACTTACCATCAAAGTTAATAACTTACAAAAATTCTCATTTTCCTATACAGCCCTAAAAACATCATACTACAAAATAAAACTATACGAAAACGAAACATTATTAATAAAGGACAACCAAAATTAGTTGTCCTATTTTTCTATATATAAATCTATTACTCCATCATTATTTAGCTTTAAAAGCTGATTATTTATATCATTAACCACAATTCTCTTCTTTTTAGGATGAACCAAATATCTAATATGCATACTTACGTACTTGTCCGTGATATCTGTATAAACAATTGGTTCAAGTTTGTTATAATAGATTCTGTAATTACTATTATTATTTAACTCATTAACCATCTTACTAGGTATACTCTTTATAATATCATTATTGTTAACAATATTATATAAAATACCCTTAACTTTTCTAATATCGCTAACTGCGCTAACTTTAACTTCAGTCTCATTCCAAACATACTTAAATACTTTCACATAATTAACAAGAGGCTCACTTATCACCTTAGAATTAGGAATGTGCACAATGCTACCTGTACTTTGAAAGGTATCTGCGTCCACCTCCAAAACTTCAAAACTCAAATTACTTATATTAACAACATCTCCAATATGCCCACTTATCATAATTCTATCTTCAATTTGAAACGGTTTAGCTAGTCTTATATAAATACCAGCAAAAAAATTAATAATAGTATCCCTAAGACTATAAGCTATTGCCGCTGATACAAAACTAAAAAGTGTAATAAATTTTAACAAAAAGTCTTCCCAAATAATAATATTCATAATGACCAAAAACAAATTACATACAAAACTCACTTTCTTTCTAAAACTAAACCTAGTCTTATTTTTCTTAACAACTTTTCCAAAAAAGAAATTAAATAACCTCTCAACTAGCTTTACCAAAACAAATAACAAAATCGTATCTATTAACAAGCTTCCATAAGGTCCTTCCATTCCAGTCACACTTGAAATTAACTTATTTAATTTATCAATATATTTCACGTTTTCCTCCTTTTAAGCACAAGAACACAAATTATACCATAAATAGTATATGAAAATCAAGTAAAACACTTTAAAAAAAAACTAACTTTTGATATAATTAATCTATAATAGAAAGAGGGAAAAAAGTGAAAAGGATAATTACATATATAACATTAATAATAATATTTACTACGCTTGGGTTTTTAGGACTATTTAACCAGCCAAAAGAAGTACCTAGTAAAGATATACTAAATAATACGTATTACCTATTTAACACAAATACTGGAGAATACGAAAGCATGATGATAACAAAAGACGTAATCGTTTCAAACGTATCTAATTTAGACTTAAATAACTGCAGCAACTACACATATAACGATAAAACAAGAATCGTAAAACTAAACTGTGGCCGTGCTTTTACAATACTATCAGGGACAACAGACACCCTTGCATTAAATATGAGTGACAAAACATACTATTTTTACAAAGACAAAGAAAACACGTTTATAAAAGAATTCAACTCATACTTTAAAGAAAGCAAACATATCTTTGAAACAAATACAAATGAACTACTAAAAACAAAAAAAATAACATTTCAAAAACTAACTGAATTATTTAACACACAAGAAACTAACTACATATACGTAAAACCAAACAGCTGTGACTATAAGTGCATGATTATAGAAAGCAAGCTTAACACACTTGAAAACTCATACTACATAGATAATAAAGATATAACAGACTTCACATATATAAATGAAGAAAAACTAAAAAAAGACTTGCCATTCTTTATAATTATAACAAACACAGGAAGTTACTATGGCCAAGAAAACACAATAAGCACAAGCAAATACATAGAATTTAAAGGCTTTCAAATGGAAGACTTGAAATCGTACCTAGGAGGAACAAATGAAGAAGAAAATAACTAAAGAAGAAATTAATGAGTTAGATAGATACTTTAGATTAGCAAATTACCTTTCAGTCGGACAGCTATACTTACTGGATAACCCATTGCTTACTAGACCACTTGATATAAAAGACATCAAACCAAACGTAGTGGGCCACTGGGGAACCGCACCAGCACAGAACTTTGTCTACGCACACTTACAAAGAATAATTAAAAAATATGATTTAAACATGATATACATTTCAGGTCCTGGACACGGTGGACAAGCCGTGGTAGCAAATGATTATATTGATGGCTCATACGCTCATATGTATCCAGAATTTAAAGAAGGCGACGAAACATCACTAAAAAAACTATTTAAACAATTTAGCTTTCCAGGTGGAATAGGATCACACGTTACTCCAGAAGTTCCAGGAAGTATAAACGAAGGTGGAGAACTTGGCTACAGCCTTAGCCATGCATATGGTGCAGTACTAGATAACCCAAACTTAATCGCGTGCTGTGTAGTTGGAGACGGTGAATCTGAAACTGGCCCACTTGCCTGTAGTTGGCAATTAAACAAACTAATAAACCCTGAAACAGACGGAATAGTTTTACCAATACTAAACCTAAACGGCTACAAAATTGCAAACCCAACTATCTTATCAAGAATTCCAAAAGACGAGCTATTTGCATACCTTCAAGGAATGGGATATAAGCCTTACTTAGTTAAAGGCGATGACCCTAAAAAAATGCATAAACTAATGGTTGAAACATTAGATGAAATAATATCATACATAAACAAAATTAAAAAAGAAAGCAAAACTCACACATTTAGACCATTCTATCCAATGATAATACTTGAAACACCAAAAGGTTGGACTGGTCCTAAAGAAGTCGTTGGAACATTTAAATCACACCAAGTACCAATAATAGTAAATAAAGAAAATATAAGTAACCTAAAAATTCTAGAAAGTTGGCTTAAAAGCTACAAACCAGAAGAATTATTTAACACAGATGGTACAATAAAAGAAGACATAAAATCATTTTGCCCACCTTTAGAAAAAACATGTGGACTAAACCCAAGCACAAATGGTGGAATAAAAAAAGAACTAATCTTGCCTGAAAACTTAGACAAATACGCACTAAAAGTAAAACGTGGACAAACACAAAGTGAAGACATGAGAAACTTAGGTGCATATATAAAAGATGTCATTTCACTTAATAAAGACAATTATATAATTTGTGGCCCAGACGAGGCACTATCAAATAGACTTAATCATGTATTTGAAGCAACAACAAGAAAATGGAACACAAAAATTATAAAACAAGATGAACTACTTGGAAGAAACGGAAGAGTAATAGATAGTATATTATCAGAACACGCTTGTGAAGGAATGCTAGAAGGCTACTTATTAACAGGGAGACATGGATTTATCCACAGCTATGAAGCATTTGTAAGAATTATTGACTCTATGGTTAGTCAGCATGCAAAATGGATAAAAATGGCTAAAGAAATACCTTGGAGAAAAGAATTATCAAGTTTAAATATATTACTTACAAGCCACTGTTGGCAACAAGATCATAATGGTTTCACACATCAAGACCCAGGTTTCATTAATCACTTACTTCCTAAGAAAAGTGACACAATTAGAATATACTTACCTTTTGATACAAACACACTAATTTCAACATTTGCTCATATTTCAAGAACTAAAAACTATATCAACCTAGTAGTCGCATCAAAACATATGAGACCACAATGGCTAACAATGGAAGAAGCAATCAAGCACTGTACTAAAGGTGTAGACGAATTATCATGGGCAAGCACAACTAATGGTAAAACTCCAGATATAGTCTTAGCCTGTGCTGGTGACACTCCAACATTAGAAGTTCTAGCTGCAGTTTCTATTCTTAAAGAAAAAAAGCCTGAATTAAAAATAAAGGTAATAAATGTTGTAGACTTAATGAAACTAGAAAGCAATGATAAACATCCACATGGTTTAACTGACAAAGAATACGATAAACTATTTACTACAAACAAACCAATACTATTTGCTTTCCATGGTTACCCTAACGTAATACACGAACTAACATACAACAGAACTAACAAAGATATGCACGTAAGAGGTTATATTGAAGAAGGAACAATAACAACACCATTTGATATGAGAGTACTAAATAAAATTGATAGATATCACTTAATTCTAGACATAATCAAATATGTACCAAAACTTCAAAAAGATAAAAGCCTTCAAGAATATTGCGTATCTATGTTAGAAAAACACAAAAAACACATAACAACATACGGATGTGACATGAAAGAAATAACTTCTTGGAAATGGAAATAGACATATTTACTATTCAAAAGTATTAAGAAACATATAATATACTAGGAAGACAAAAAACTTCCTAATAAATATAAATCTTCCTCCTATAACTTTAATAGGCGTCTATAAAATAAATTTTTAAAATAATAACTCCCTAATGGGAGTTTTAAAATTATGAAAGAAACCCAGTGTTTCTTTTCTTTTATATAAGTGTTATAATTATCATGAAAAGAGGTAAGTATTATGAAATTAAATGGAAAAAATATTAACATAGAAGACATAATAACTGAAGTAGACATAGACAAAAACATACCTAAAAAAAGAAACAACAATTTAGTATTAAGAGACTCGCAAATAGAAATACTAAAAAAATATAACATAAATTATGAAGCTCACACTTCACTAAAAAGTCTTATATTTGAAATAGAAGAAATACTAAATTATGAAACAGACCTAGAAGACCTAGAACAACTTAGCGAAGAATTAGAAGAAATGAGCTACTACAATTACACAAACAAATAGATTTTAATGGTTACAAATTATACGTTAACAACAAAAACATATACTAACAAACTAAAATGTTAATAACTCCAAAATTATTAACTTTTTTCTTTATAGAAAATACTACTTATGATATAATATTAACAAGAATAGGAAGTGAAGTCATGAATAATTATTACCAAATGTCTGAAAAAGAAACTTTAAAAAAACTAAAAACAACAAAAGAAGGATTAACAACAAAAGAAGCAGTAAAAAGAATAAAACTCTACGGCAAAAACTCACTTCCAAAATCAAAACAAAAGTCATATATTCAAGTGTTCTTCTCAGAATTTAAAAACCCAATATGTTATATCTTACTAATAACTTTGACTTTATCATTCATAATAGGCGAATACGTAGATGCAATTTTTATACTTTTTGTAGTACTAATAGATGCGTTACTAGGTTCAGTTCAAGAATACAAAAGTTCTAAAAGTGCTGAAGCATTAAAAAAAATAGTGAAAGTAGAAGCAAAAGTACTAAGAGACAACAAAGAAGTAATTATAGAAAGTTCTGATTTAACAATTGGCGACATAGTCTATTTAGAAAGTGGAAACATAGTCCCAGCAGACTTAAGGCTTCTTGTTGTAAATAGCCTAGAAGTAGATGAGTCCATATTAACAGGTGAGTCTATTCCACGTGAAAAACACACTAAAAAAATAACTAAAGAAGTAACTATAAACGACAGAACCAATATGTGTTATCTAGGCACAAACATAACAAGAGGTCGTGCTATAGGTATAGTTACATCTATTTCAAAAGACACGGAAATAGGTAGCATTGCAAAAGAAGTCTTAAATAGCTCTAGAACTCTAACACCACTTCAAATAAGAATGAACAAATTCACAAAAGACCTAAGCCTAATCGCAGCCGTTCTTGCTATAATCGTAACATTCATTTTATACATAAAAGGATACACCGCAAAAGAAATATTTTTCCTAGTTATCGCACTAAGTGTATCAGCTATTCCTGAAGGTTTGCCTGTTGTTATAACTTTAGCTTTATCAATAAGTAGTGACAAAATGGCTAAAAAGAATGTAATAGTAAAAAAACTAAATGCAGTTGAAGCACTAGGCAGCACTACACTAATTGCAAGTGACAAAACAGGCACTCTTACACTTAACGAGCAAACGGTTAAAAAAATAGTTTTACCAAACAACGACACTTATATAGTAACAGGAGAAGGCTATAACGGTATCGGAAAAATTGAAGGTAAAAATTTAAATAAAGTAAAAAACATTATAAAAGAAGGACTATATAACAACGAAGCAACACTATCATTTCAAAACGATGAATGGGTCTCATTCGGTGACTCAATGGATATAGCTCTTTTATCTTTAGGCTACAAATATGGTTTAGAAAACACAGATTTAAGAACAAACGTAATTGATAGAATTCCATACGAGTCAGATAACGGATATTCAGTTGCGTTCTATAAAGAACAAGATGATATGTATATAACAATAAAAGGTGACTTAGAAAAAGTACTTAAGTTTACAAAAAAAACAACAAACAAAGAAAAGATTAGAAAACAAAATGAACTTTTAGCAAGTGACGGTTACAGGGTACTAGCTTTCGCAAGTGCAAAAATAACTTCTTTTAAACAAAAAGATATTTATAAAGAAAGTGATATTCCTATACTTAAATTTAGTGGCTTAGTTGCATTCCTAGACCCAATTAGACCTGATGCTAAAGAGGCAGTAGAAAAATGTAAAAGTGCTGGAATAAAAGTAGTCATGATAACTGGAGACCACCCACTAACAGCTTACAAAATTGCCCGCACTCTAGGAATTTGCTCAAACGAAACAGAACTATCTACTGGAGAAGAATTATCTAAATTCCTAAAAAAAGACCAAAGTACTTTTGACGAATACATAAAAACTAAAAAAGTATATAGCCGCGTTACGCCAATACAAAAACTAGAAATAGTCTCTTCATACAAAAGATTAGGTGAGTTTGTAACAGTAACCGGGGACGGTGTAAACGATAGCCCCGCCCTAAAAGAAGCAAATACAGGTGTTGCCATGGGAAGTGGAACAGACATAGCAAAAGAGACCGCTTCACTTATCATTACAGACGATAAATTTTCCTCAATAGTAAAAGGAGTAGAAGAAGGCCGTGGTGCATACGACAACATTAGAAAAGTAACATATATGCTTTTATCCTGTGGAGTTAGTGAAGTCGTGTTTTATTTGTTCTCAATTCTCTTAGATTACTCTGTACCACTAACTGCAATTCAACTCCTTTGGCTAAACCTAGTAACTGACGGAATACAAGATGTCGCTCTTGCATTTGAACAAACAGACAAAGATGTACTAAAAAGAAAACCAAGAAGCACAAAAGAAAATCTATTTGATAGATTACTAAAAAACGAAATTCTTTTATTGGGACTAACTATGGGAATAGTTGTCTTCGGTGTCTGGATATACTTAATAGACGTACTAAAACTACCAACACCGGTTGCAAGAAGTTACATCTTACTTCTAATGGTATTCATGCAAAACATACAATGTTTTAACTGTAGAAGCGAAACAAAAAGCTTATTTAGTATACCACTAAAAAATAACAAAAAATTAGTATTATCTATATCAATAGTATTATTTATACAATTTGTAGTAGTAGAAAATAGTGTATTATCGCATCTTTTAGAAACAGAAACAATTCCACTATTACATGTACTATACTTGTTCTTAACATCTCTTCCAATTATAATCGTTTCAGAAATAATGAAATACTTTGAAAGAGACAAAATAAGGAGGGGAAAGTCTTGACTTTAATTCTAACAGCACTAACTCTATTTGTAATTGGACTAGTTTCACTTATAAGATTTTCAGACATATTTGTAAGTGCAGCTTCTAGTCTTAGTATTCACTTAAAAGTTCCTAAAATGTTAATTGCTTTAACAGTCGCTGCCTTTGGTACCTGTGCTCCAGAACTAGCGATATCATTTAACTCAATAAGTGGTGGTAATCCTGACATGACTCTTGCAAATGTAATCGGTTCATGTATAGTAAACATACTATTAATTGTAGGTATAGCTGCAATTGTAAGACCCATCAAAGTAAAAGAAAGAACAATAAAAAAAGAACTCCCTTTATTAGTAATCATAACTTCTGCTTTCTTTGTTTTATTAACAGACTCACTATTTAAAAAAGGTTCATCTAATACTCTATCTCGTGCTGATGGTATAATGCTTCTTTGTTGGTTTATACTGTTCATGTTCTACATAATCGGATTAGTAAGAAAAAACAAAAACGAAGAAACTCTTATTCCTGAATATAGTCTAAAAAAATCCGTGATTTTAATAATACTTACACTTATAGGAATAATAGTGTCTTCAGATATAGTTGTAGATAACGCTGTAATGCTTGCAGAAGTTTTAGGAATAAGCCAAAAAATAATATCAATGACAGCCATAGTAATAGGAACCTCTCTTCCTGAACTAACAATGACAGTAAACGCGGCTAGAAAAGACGAATTTGACATGGCTGTAGGTAACATAATAGGAACTAACATATTTAACATATGTATAGTTTTAGGCTTTCCTATTAGCATATATGGAACAGTCTCTTCAAACGCTTTCACAGTAGTAGACTCAAGTATTGTATTACTTGCATCTATCATATTTTATATATTTGGAAAAAGTGGTAAAGTCTTATCAAGAAGAGAAGGAGTACTCATGGTATTAGTGTTTCTAATATATTATGTATACTTATTTATAAGTTAACCATTAGTTTGATGGTTTTTTTCTTTAACATTTGAACCTTTTATGATATAATTGATTTAGAAAGAAGTTGATTAATATGTTAAAAAAATTAAAACCAATAGGAGTATATAGAAAATGTGACTGGGTAACAATGACAGGTACCGCTTCAGCTATAATTGGTATATTACTTGCAAGTAACGGAAAAACAACATACGCAGTGTTCTGTCTAATATTCTCAGCAATATGTGACGCATTTGATGGCGTTGTAGCAAGAAAGTTTGGTAGTCTAAAAGACTATGAAGTATACGGTATAGAATTAGACTCACTAAATGATGCTATTGCTTTTGGCGTCCTTCCAATGATGATCGTGCAAAACTTATCCACTCACAATATATACTTATTCATAATTAGTGTATTTTTCTGTATTGCTGGAGTAATACGTCTTGCTTACTTCAATATGTTGTCAACACTAAAAAAAGGAGATAGTAAGGAATTTATTGGTATGCCTATAACTTGTAGTGCTATCATAATTCCTCTAGTTTACTTCCTAACATTTATAGTGGCAAAAGAATATAGGAATGTCATATTCCCAGTAACACTACTTATAACAGGAATACTATTTATAACACCTATTAAATTAAAAAAACTATCAACAAGAGAAAAAGCTGCCCTTTCATTAATAGGAATAATTACAATTATAATAACAATAATAAAAATATGGTAGTTAGGAGATATATACTATGGATGACAGAGACTTAAGAGCTTATAGAATATTAAGAAAATTTAAATTAGTAACACTTGTAAATGCCCTATTAATATTTAAAGACAGTGGATTTAAAGGAATAAAAAACAAACTAAAAGAAAAACACCATAAAGAAGAAAAAATAAAAATTAGTAATCTTTCTTTTGAGCCTTTTAAGATTAATTTAGTATTTCAAAATGAAAAATTGTATGACAAATACAAAGAAATATTCCCTAAAAATTTCAAATACAATATCTATATTTTAAGTAAAAATAAAAAAGGAAAAAAATTCATTAATACTGAAGAGTTTAACTTTTGTTTTAAATTCAGATCTTTTATTTACATAACAACTAAAAACAAAATTAAATCAAATTACGAAAAATGTTTTATTTTAAAAGATGATATTGATTTTGAAGAAAAACTAAAAAAACTACTTTCAGAAAGTACACTAGCTCAACTAATAGCAAATTTTGAAAGTAAAAATTACATAACAGCCAAATGTTCCACTTTTTTTGATTACAATGGAACTAACTACTATTCAGGTGGTGCAGAAAGATATCTAGTTGATCTTTTTGAAGTGAGTAAAGAACTTAATAAAAATTTTGTGATATACCAAAATGCTAATAAAAACTTTATTAGAAAATATAGAAATATCACAGTTGTTGGTTTATCAAATAATGAAACAGAAATCAATTACAGCACTACATTTTTTAAAAGCCAAATGGAAACATATCTAAACAAAACTAATGGAAAAAGTATACTACATATATTTTCGGCTTTTCAAGAATGCTATCCAATAAAATGTAGTCCGTCAATTGGTATAAGTCACGGAATTTATTGGGACAATCCAACAAATGTAGCAACGAACGGCCTTGATTTTTGGGTTAACAAAAAAATAATAATTGACTCAGCCTTGCTTTGTGACAAAATGATAAGCGTAGATACTAACACAGCTAATTGGTTTCAAACAATAGATTATAAATTGGGAAATCAAAAGATAAATGTAATAACTAACTATGTAGATACAAAAGAATTTAAAAAAGATGATTATTACAAGAAAAAGGGTAAAATAGTAATAACTTATCCTAGAAGACTTTACGAACCTAGAGGAATGTACTTACTTTTAAGTATAGTCGATGATTTATTTAAAAAATATGATAATATTGAAGTGCATTTTGTTGGAAAAGGATTTGACGAAGATGTAAATAAAATCAAAGAAAAAATGAAAAAATATAAAGACAGATTATTTTGCTACAGCATGGAACCAGAAAGAATGAATGAAGTATATAAAATGTCTGACATAAGTTTAATACCAACTCTATATAGTGAGGGTACAAGCTTGTCTTGCTTAGAAGCTATGTCTACCGAAAATATAGTTGTAACAACAAGAATTGGTGGATTAACTGACTTAGTAATAAATGGTTTAAATGGTTATCAAATTGAACCGAATAAAGAAGCTTTATTGAAACAATTAGAATATATTATTGATAATTTTGACAAACAAAAAGAAATAAGAAGAAATGCTTTAATGACAGCTAAAGCTTTTAATAAAGAACTTTGGAAAAACAAATGGAAAGAAGTAATTAAAGAATTTAAACTAGCCGACCACCCCTATAACAATATAGGATTAGTTGAATTTTATTTTAAAGATATAACTAAAATAAATAAAAATTCATGGGAAATTATAACTAAAGAAATAATGAATAACAATTTAGTATATTTAAGAAGTGAAAAGAAAGTTAAAAAAGATAATATATCATTTGGACTACTTCAATTAGTTGATTATAACGATTTAATAGAAAGTGAACCACTAAGAATATATGTAGAAGATGGTATAAAAATAAATAGAAACGGAAATATAATAAAAATGTAAGGAGGTCAATATTGAAAAACACATTAATAAGTATAAAAAAATATGGTTTTTTGCTGAGTGAATTAATAAGTAGAGACTTTAAAGTAAAATATAAAAGAAGTGTACTAGGCGTGTTTTGGAGTTTACTTTACCCACTACTTATGATGGCAGTAATGGCAGTAGTATTCTCAAACGTATTTAAGTTTTCAACTCCAGGAGTAAGCTATTTATCTTACTTACTAATTGGCCTAACTTACTTTAACTACTTTAGTGAAGCTTCAAACCTTGCAATGAGTAGCGTTGTTGCTAACTTCTCACTTATAAACAAAGTTTATATGCCAAAGTATATATTTCCACTTAGTAAATGCTTATTTGTAGGAATAAACTTCTTACTAACACTAATTCCACTATATCTAGTATTAATTTTTACTGGCACTGGAATTAATTGGTACCACTTAATATTACCTTTCTCATATATATGTTTATTCATGTTTACTCTTGGTATGGGCTTAATCTTATCAACAGTTGCAGTATTCTTTAGAGACATGTTCTATGTATACGGAATAATAATAACTATATGGACTTACCTTACACCAATAATGTATGACATTTCAATTATTTCAAATACTGTATTACAAAGTATTATGAAACTAAACCCAATGTATCAAATAATAAACTTTGCAAGAACAATAATACTTTATAACACACTTCCAACATTAACTCAGTTTATAGGATGCTTCCTAAGCGGGTCTCTTGCTTTAATTATTGGTATATTACTATTTAAGAAAAATCAAGACAAATTTATATACTATGTCTAGGAGGATCAAATGAAAGAAAATATGATTGAAGTGAAAAATGTATCTATGAAATTTAATCTTGGTATAGAAAAAGGTTTTTCTCTAAAACAAGGTTTTGTAGATATGTTCAAAAAGAAAGAAAAAATAAATAATGACTTCTGGGCATTAAAAAATGTTAATTTTGATGTAGAAAAAGGAGAAGTTGTAGGTTTTGTCGGATCAAACGGGGCTGGGAAGTCTACACTACTAAAAGTAATCGCAGGAGTTATGAAACCTACTAAAGGGAAAGTAAGTGTTTACGGTAACATATGCCCAATGATCGAACTAGGAGCAGGTTTTGATAGCCAACTAACTGCAAGAGAAAATATCTATTTAAACGGTGCCGTTATGGGTTACTCAAAAGAATTTATTAACTCTAAATTTGACGAAATTGTCTCATTTAGTGAACTCTCTGAATTCTTAGATGTTCCAATACAAAACTTCTCTTCAGGCATGATAGCTAGACTAGCTTTCTCAATTGCTACTGTAGTTGACCCAGAAATACTTATTGTAGACGAAATACTTTCAGTCGGCGACATAGCTTTCCAAAAGAAAAGTGAAGAAAAAATGTTAAATATGATAAATGGTGGCACTACTGTCTTATTTGTTTCCCATTCAATTGACCAAATAAGAAACATGTGTAATAAAGTTGTATGGATAGAAAAAGGAGAGGTACAAGCTATCGGTGGTAAAGAAGTTTGTGATAAATATATAGAATTTATGAATAATAAATAAACTATTAACAAATTTCTTTTTTGTGATAGAATATAGTTGACTTAAGAGGTGAAGTATGAAGAAAAAAATATTTGCATATATATTAGTTGTAATTCCACTTATAGTACTATTTTTACTAATGTGGACAAAAGAATACTATGGAAACACAAAACTAGATGAAATAATATTCGTTTTACTAACTCCAGCAGCTGGTACAAGTGTAGAATTAGTTTTAGACGCTGCCATGTATACTCTTATTCCTGTAATGTTATACACAATCATTTTCTTAATATTACGTGAACTAAGTAGAAAGCATGAGTTTATAAACAAGATATTCACATTATTGATTATTGGCGGACTTTTATTAATGTGTTACACTGTTTATTACATCAATGATGCTTTTAAAGTAAAAGACTACATTGATAAAAGAGTTACATCAAACGACTTTATAGAAAATAACTACACAAAAGTAGAATATGATAATATAGTATTCCCTAAAGATAAAAACAATTTAATAGTAATATACTTAGAAAGCATGGAAAGCACTTTTGCTGATAAATCTAGTGGAGGAGTATATGATAAAAACTATATAACAAAACTAACTAAGCTTGCAAAAGATAATTTGTCATTTTCAAACAAAGAAGAAGGATTTATCGGTGGAGCATACACTGCACCTGGTTTATCTTGGACAATGTCAGGCCTTGTAGCAACAACTGCAGGTGTCCCTATAAAAACACAATTTGAAAATGCAAATGAACACAAATTCTTATATCCAAACATAATCACTCTAGGGGACATCATGAGTAAAAATGGTTACAACCTATCATTCATGCTAGGAAGTGACGCAACATTTAGTTGTATAGAAGACTACTTATACGCTCACGGAAACTACAAAATATATGACCTAGACTACTTTAAAGATAATAAATTAGTGAAAAAAAGTGATTTAGTAGAATGGGGCTTAAAAGATAGAGACTTATTCGAGCATGCTAAAACAGAATTAACTTCTCTTAGTAAAGAAGATAAACCTTTCTATTTCTCACTTATGACAATAGACACCCATGCACCAAAAGGTGTAATATACAAAGACTGCAAAAGCGTAAGCGATAAAAAGTACATAAACACAATTGCATGTGCAGACACAACTATAATGGATTTCATTGACTGGCTAAGCGAGCAAGATTTTTACAAAAACACTACAATTGTACTTACTGGAGACCATATCTCTATGAGCAAAGTAGTAGACTATAAAGATAGCGAAAGAAACGTCTATAACGTATTTATAAATGCAAAAACTAGTCCATCCAAACAATACAATAGACTATTCACAAACATTGACATGTTCCCAACAATATTAGGTAGCTTAGGTGTAAAAATAGAATGTGACACTCTAGGTTTAGGAACAAACTTATTTAGTGACAAAGAAACCTTAGTTGAAAGTTATGGCTATTTTGACTACTATAATAAAATCTCATACTATTCGGAGTTCTATGATAAAGAAATACTTAAATAAAAATGAAAGATTTATAAGATATACAATATTTGCAAGCTCTATAGCTATATTAGAAGTAATTACATTCATGTTATTCCATTCTGTGTTAAAAATAAACATCTTAATTGCAAACACTATGTCATTCTTAATAAGTGTAGTTTTACTTTACTTTGCCAATATTAAATTCGTATTTAAAACAGTATTTAAAACAAGAAAAGCAAAAATAAAAAGATTTTACCTATTTCTAGGTACCCGTGTTGCAGGCTTATTTATGGATAGTTTAGTCTTGTATATGCTTATAGAATATGCTGAGTTGGCTAGTTTCCCGTCAAAAATGATATCAGGTATATCCACAACTTTAATAAACTATATAATAGGAAAGTATGTTTTTAAGTAACATACTTTTTAAAAAACTTTTAAACTAAGTGTGTATTTCTTTAAAAAAATGTGCTAGAATAATTATGAGGGAATGAGATGAAAGAAAAAATAACAAAATTACTAAATGTGCATAAGAAATACGGATCTATTGGTTTCTGTAAAAAACTAAAAAGCTACATAATAGCTAATTACTTAGATAAATTTAGTTTTACAACACTTGTGCATTATAATAAATATAAAAAAGAAATAAAAGAAATACTAAAAAGTAATAATTACGACAGAATAATACTTTGGAGAAGCAGCTTTGGTTACAAAGTACACTTATTTCAAAGACCACAACACATTGCAAACAACCTAGCAAACCAAAAATGCTTGATGTTCTATGAAGTTACAACAATGACTGACAATATTAAGGTGTATGAAAAACTAAAAGATAACTTCTACTTATTTAACTTTAACAATATATTACTAAACAAAATTTTAATGAATGAATTAAAGAAAAATGATAAACCTAAATATATAGAAGTATACTCAACTGATTGGAAACTAAGCATTAAAGATATAAACAAATACATGAATAAGGGTTTCAAATTTATTTACGAATACATTGACCATCTAAGTCCAGAGCTTTCTGGCACTCTTACACTGCCAACTAATATTACCGACAAATATAACTATGCAATGAGTAACACCGACGTTTATGTTGTAGTAACAGCTGACGTGTTAATGAATGACGTAATTAATAAACGTGGGAATAAAAACCTAGTATATAGTTCTAATGGAGTAGACTACAAATTCTTTCAAGAATTCAGTGAACACAAATTAGATTACAACTTTGCTGAAGTATTTAATAACGGAAAAAGAAATGTCTGCTACTATGGCGCACTAGCTAAATGGTTTGACTATGACTTAATAAAAGAAATAGCTTGTTCTAACAAATATAACGTAATACTTTTTGGAATAAAATATGATGAGTCATACGACCAAAACATAACAGGTAAGGAAGAAAACATTTACTTTTTTGGACCAAAAGACTATAGTGAACTTAAATACTATGCAAGAAACTGTGATATATTAATGGTGCCTTTTCTAATAAATGACATCACAAAAAGCACAAACCCTGTAAAAATATTTGAATACATGGCACTTAAAAAACCAATAGTAACAACTAACCTAAACGAATGCAAAAAATACAAAAGCATATTTATTGGAGAAAACCATAGTGATTTTATAAAAAAACTTGAAGAAAGCTACTTTTTAAGAAATGATAAGAATTATTTAAAACTCTTAGACAAAGAGGCAAGAGAAAATGACTGGAGTAAAAAAGCAGAAGCTATAATAAACTTAGTTAAGAAAGATGAAAAATAACTTTAACATATTGATTATATTTCTTATTAATAGTATAATTAAAGAGTGATAAAAAGTAAAAAAGTGGTTATACTAGAAGTAAGGATGATGTTATGAAAGAATATTATTTAAATTTATATACTAAAACTAGAGACGAATATTTTGACTATCTAAAGTCCTTGCTTTTGCGTGAAGAAAAAAAGTTTGTAATAACTGCAAACACTGAAACTTTTATGTTGGGTATAGAAGACAAAGAAATAAATGACATGCTAATAAACCCAAATAATAGTATAATTGCTGATGGAATTGGACTTGTTAAAGGCGCTAGAATAAAAGGCTTAGATATTGAAGAAAGAATAACTGGTGTAGATGTAGCAAAATATTTACTTGAAGAATGTAGTAAAAACAATAAAAAAGTCTTTATATTTGGTGCCAAAGAAGAAGTTCTAGGCAAAATGAAAAAAGTAATAACAGAAGAATATAATGGCATAATAATTGCTGGAATGATAAACGGTTACATTGATAACAAAGACGAAGTGTTTGTAAAAATGATAAAAGAAACAAACCCAGATGTAATATTAGTCGCACTTGGTATTCCTTTACAAGAAAAACTTATCAACAGACACATAAACGAATTTAAAAAAGGTATATTTGTAGGCGTAGGTGGGTCAATTGATGTTTTAAGTGGATCAATTAGACGTGCACCAAACATATTTATAAAAACAAACACTGAATGGTTATATAGAATAATGACGAGACCTTCTAGAATTAAAAAGTTCTTTAAATACAACGTGAAATTCGGACTAAAAACAGTATTTTCTAAAAGAGATAGAGAAGTATTATAACCCTTACTAGCACCTAGTGAGGGTTTTATTTTGTTGTTATCTCGTCATTTTGCTGAAAATAACCCCTTTTATGTCGTCAAACCGTTAAAATTAGACCAATTTATCTTGTCAAACCGTTAATTATCACTAAAAACAAGATTAATTAAAAGAAAAAATTGTATTTACAAGTGAGTAAAAATAAAGAAATTATTCCAAAATGCAATTTTTGCTTTACATTTGCATCATATTAGTATAAAATAAATAATTGTAAATTTTAGGTGGGTAAAAATTTTACATATACTTGGTTGAGTTACAATATTCTTATACTTAACCAACTAGTGGTTTATGCCACAATTGCTGAATAATACAGGTGGGTGATTATTCAGTTTTTTATTAGCAAAATAATTATTACTAAAATGAATGGTGTGAGACAGTTAGTACGAATAAGTATATAGAATGAAATTATATATTCGTATTTTTGAAAGTGTTGTAAAGCACAGTAAATACAATCATAGATATACATTTCTAAAGAAAATAGTTCACAAGTACTAAATTCAATTTAATTTACAAACATTGAGGTTTAGAACAAAAAAAATAATAAAAATACCTTGACATGTTCAATGAAATGCGTTAAAATTAAAAATATGAACAGGAAAGGAGGGATAAAATGAAAAAGTTTTTAGTTCTATTACTATGTTTGCTTGTTTTAACTGGATGTGGAGATAAGAAAGAAAAAGTTGTTATTTATAGCAATATGGAAGATGACAGAACCCAAAGTTTAAAAGCGCTATTAAAAGAAAATTTTAATGATATTGATGTTGTTGTTCAATCTATGTCTACAGGTAATGTTGCAGCTAAAATCAAGAATGAAGGTAAAAATATTGAAGCTGACATTATTATTGATTTAGAAACTTCTCATATAGAAAATTTAAAAGAAAATTTTGCTGATATTTCTACTTATGATACTAGTATTTATGAAAATGGGGTTAATAGCTCTAGTAATTATTTAGCTTGGTCTAAATATACTATTAATTTATTTATTGATAATAAATATTTTAAAGAACATAATTTAACTATACCTAAAACATATAATGATTTATTAAAGAAAGAATATAAAGGCCTAATTGCAATGCCAGATCCTAAAACATCTGGTACAGGATATGCTTTTCTATTAAATGTAGTTAATATAATGGGAGAAAATAAGGCAGTGAAGTACTTTACTAAATTAAAAGAAAATTTAAGAGAATTCACATCCTCAGGTTCAGGACCAACTAATTTATTAAAACAAGGTGAAATTGCTATAGCAATGGGTATGACTAGTCAAGGAGTGGCAGCAATAAATGAGGGTTATGATTTTAGCATAGTTGAACTTGATACTGGTGCTCTATATAACACAACTTCTTGCGGTATTATCAAAGGAAAAGAAACAAATAAAAATGTAAAAAAAGTATTTGAATTTCTAATTACCAAAGGTATAACTAATGATAGTCAAAATTTCTTGCCTGAAGGTATATTAAAAGATAAAACAAGTAATGTTAAGAATTATCCAGTTAGCACAAAAAATGCTGATATGACAGGCATAGAAGATATTAATGTTAAATCAAAATTAACAGAATTATGGAAACAAGTAAATGGCTAAGCAATCAACTTAGTCATTTTGTTTATTTTTTTAAATGAAAGTCAAACAATAAAAACATTTTTTGAAAATAATAATCACGAAAATTGCAGCCTGCTGGTAAATATTAAACTGTTTAACTATTATAAGTTTTATTAACCAAATTATAAAAACAAGTAGAGTATTTTATGTAAAAAACTAGAACATAGCTAAATGAACGATGAAATCAAATTGCAATATGCAAAATATAATAGCTTACATTTTATTGAACAACTATGGTTGACACGTTCATTTTGATAGAGTATAATAATAGATATGAACGGAGGAAATTGAATGACTGAACTAGAAATAAAAAGTGTAACTAAAAAGTTTGATAATAAAACAGTGCTTAATAACATTAGCTTTACTGTTAATGACGGAGAATTTCTATCCATTTTAGGCCCAAGTGGATGTGGCAAAACTACATTGCTAAAAATACTAATAGGTATTGAAAAACCTTCATCTGGCTCAATTATTAAAAATGGTAAAAATATTACTTTTTTAGACGCCTCTAAAAGAGGCATGGGAATTGTTTTCCAAAATTATTGCTTATTTCCAAATATGACAGCTCTAGAAAATGTTAGTTATGCTCTTAATTTAAAAATCAAGAATAAAACTAAGGCTAAAGAAGAAAGTTTAAAAATGCTTAAAATGATTAATATGGAAGAACATATAAATAAGTATCCACATGAACTTTCAGGAGGGCAACAACAAAGAGTTGCAATAGCAAGGACTTTGGTATTGAATCCGGATATTATCTTATTTGATGAACCAATGTCAGCTTTGGATGCAGATAACAGACTACATCTTAGAAAAGAATTAAAAAGCATTCAAAATCAATTTAAAACTACTATGATATATATTACTCATGATCAAGAAGAAGCCTTTTCTTTATCGGATAGAGTAATGGTAATGAATAATGGAAACATTGAACAATTAGATACACCAAATAAAATATTTAATGAACCAGCGAGCGATTATGTTAAAAAATTTGTAACTAATCATTTGATAGAAAAAGTAAGTTCAATAGAAAAATGTACAGGGATTGATTTATAATGAAGAAGATTAATAAAATTAATATATTTGTTTTTGTGTTTTTAATATTTACCGTGTTTAACCCTATTTTGCAAATGTTAAATAAAGTAGAATGGAGTGATTTTTCAAACATAATATCTTCAAGTTCTTTTGAAACTGCATTAATTAATTCTACAATTGTGACAAGCGTTTCAACTTTAATTTCAATATTGATAGCATACATTCTTGCATTCGCGCTTAATAGGACTAACATAAAAAGACGCGCCGTATTAAAGATAATTATTACTATTCCTATGTTGATACCATCAATATCCCACGGACTAGGCCTAATTAATTTATTCGGTAATAATGGTATTATTTCTAGAATATTTAATTTTAATATAATTGGTTTTAGTGGAATAGTAACAGGTTCAATATTATATTCATTTCCTATAGCGTTCTTAATGTTTTGTGATGGGTTTAATTATGTTGATAACAACATGTATAAAGCATCAAAGGTACTAGGTATGAATAAGTGGGAAACATTTAAACATGTTACTTTTTGCTATATGAAAAAGCCTATAATATCAGCTATATTTGCTGTATTTACAATGATATTTACTGATTATGGTGTGCCCTTAGCAGTCGGAGGAAAATACTTAACACTTCCTGTTTATTTATACAAAGAAGTAATCGGTCTACTTGATTTTTCTTCAGGAACTATAATAGGTTTATTTTTGCTGATTCCTGCATTTATATCATTTTTGTTTGATACTCTATCTAAAGATTATTCAAATGGAGATTTTGAAAATAAAAAAGTTATGATAGAAGATAATAAAATTAGAGATGCTATACTTACTGTACTTGTTTATATAATGATCATTTTAATAATTGCTGTAATAGGCTCATTTATGTATTATGCTTTTATAGATAATCCTGTTTTAAACAAAACTTTATCTTTAAATCACCTGAATTATGTGCTTGAAAATAATATAGGAAAATATATAATTAATTCATTATTAATAGCCGTCTTAACATCCATAATAGGTACTTTCATAACATATTTTGCGGCTTACGCCACAGCTAGAACAAATGGTAAAATATCTAAAATAATTCATATATTGTCAATATCATCACTAGCAATACCAGGTATAGTATTAGGATTATCCTATACTATAACGTTTAATAATTCAATAATATACAATACATTTACTATACTAATACTAGTTAACATAGTACATTTTATGGCTACTCCATATTTAATGGCTTACAATGCCTTAAAAAAACTAAATTCAAATTTTGAAGTAGTTGCTAAAACTTGTAATATCAGTAAATTTAAAATAATAAAAGATGTAATTGTGCCTTGTACTAAAAGGACATTAAGAGAAATGTTCGGTTACTTTTTTGTAAATGCTATGATTACTATTTCTGCAGTAGCATTCTTATTTAACACTGAAACTATGCCTCTTTCGTTGTTAATTAATAATTATGAAGGAAATATGTTATTAGGTGAAGCAGCAATAGTGTCATTAATAATACTTTTCTTTAACATCATTGTAAAAAGTGTGATATACTTAATAAATAGAAAGGAAGATAAAAAATGAAATTAACTATTAATCAATTTGAAGTTTTAACGTCAATTGAAAGAAATGAAAAAAAAATGTCTCAAAGAGAGTTGTCAAAAGAAACTAATTTGTCCTTAGGGACAATAAATAAGTTAATATTTGAGTTATTTGAATGTGGATATATAACTGAAGATAATTCTATAACAAAAAAAGGTTTAGAAGCTTTAGAACCTTATAAAGTAAAAAGAGCAATATTTTTAGCTGCTGGATTTGGATCAAGATTAGTTCCTGTGACATTAAACACACCTAAACCAATGGTGCTAGTAAATGGAAAAAGGATAATAGAAACATTGCTTGATGCAGTAGTCACTGCTGGAATTGAAGAAATATACATAATTACAGGGTACTTAAGTGAACAATTTGAAGTATTAAAAAAGAAATACCCAAATATTAGATTTATTGAAAATAAAATGTATAATGAAGCTAACAATATTTCTAGTGCATATTTAGTTAGAAATTTGATTAAAAATGCTTATGTTTTAGAATCTGACTTATACCTTTATAATCCAAATTTAATAAGAAAATATGAATACCATAGCAATTTTTTAGGCTATTATGTGAATAGAAGCGATGACTGGTGTTTAGAAGTTAAAAACGGAATAATAACTAAGGAAAAAATTGGGGGAGAAAAATGCTATCAAATGGTTGGAATATCATATTATGATGAGAAAGATGGAAAAACAATAGAAAAAGACATGAAGAATGTGTTTGAATCTCCAGGCGGTAAAGAAAAATATTGGGAACAAGTAATACTTGATGTTTGTAAAAAGAATTATAATATCTATTTAAGAGAGTGTAAAAAAGAAGATATAATAGAAATAGATACTTTTAAAGAATTAAAAGAAATTGACAAAGTATATGACATATAAAGTTGGGGTGAATAAAAATGAAGCAAAAAAATGTGATAATGATAGTTTTAGATTCTGTTTCTTATGATTTTACAAAAAAAACAAAATGCAAAGCCTGTTCGATGCCATTTCTACATTCTTTGATGAAGAAGGGAATTAATGCTATAAATATTTACTCAGAAGCACCTTATACAGAAGCTGCATTAGTTTCACTATTGTGTGGAGATAATACATTGGATAAAACAGGACATATGAAAAGAAATTTAAATCATAAAAGTATATTACAAATATTTGAAGAGAATAATTATAATATTTTTTCTAACGCTTATCAACCGGCAATATATCCTAGTGGTCAAATGCATGAATTCAAAAATAAATATTATAATTTTCCCTTTTTATTTTCACAAGTATGGGATTATAGATTAAAATATTTTAGTGAATTACATGAAATAAACGAAAAAGAAATTGAATTAGTGATTAACATAATGAATGATAATTTTAAAGCTTGGACTAATTTTTTTAAAGATATCGATAACAAAAGCGAAAATATGAATTTAATATATGACACATTAAATCTTGATGAATTTGAAAGTAACCAAAAAGAATTAAAAAAAGAGTATGAAAAATTTGAGAAAGACAAAAGAAATTACGTTTTGCAATTACTAGAGCAAAAAAAATCACACCCTTTAGCAAAAATTAAAAACTATCAAGAATTGCATAGAGTGGATAAAGAATTTAAAAAAAAAATAGAAAAAAAATACACACCACTTTTAAAAAAAATATTGTTAAAAAATTTTTTACTAAATATTAAAAATAATCGCATGTCTATTATTAAAATTAAAAATTTTATTAAAGCTGGTGAATACAAAACATTAACAAGATATTTCATGAATTATTTGAATGCTTTATATGATCGTGATTTAATTAATAGATTAAAATTATACGATAGAGTTAAAATGGTTCCGAGTTTGTACAAAATGTTAAATCATTTTGTGAATTGGCAAGATAAACAAGAAAGTGATAAACCGTTTTTTGCTTATATACATGCTGAAGATAATCATTTTCCTGAAACTTTTTTTACATATGATGTTGAAGACGAAAAATTAATAGATTTAGAATTTGATGAAATAAAAGAATTTTTGTCAACAATAACTTCAGATTATAAAGGTTCGATAGCATATGATTTATCTTTACGCTATTCAGATAATACTATAAAAAGATTCTTTGATATATTAAAGAAGAAGGATTTATTAAAAGAAACTATTATTGTTATAACTGCAGACCATGGCTTTTCTTATTATTATAATCCAATAAGAGAAAGGTTTGTTACAAACTATTATAATGAGACATATCATATACCACTTGCAATTTACAAAAATGGTTTCGAGCCTAAGAAATTAGATAAATTCTATAATTCTAAAGACATAGTTCCTACCATACTAGATCTAGCGGGAATAGAAAATAATTATAATATGAATTCAAAATCAATGCTTAGATTTGCTGGAAGAGATTATGCATTAATTGAATTTATGGGAGGTGGGTGTCCACACTATTATAGAAGAGATATAATTCTTGGCATTAGGAATAGAAAATATTCTCTTGTTCTTTCAATACCATTAAGAAACTTTAAAGAACATAAATACTTGTCATTTTATGATTTAGAGAAGGATCCTTTTGAAAACAATAACTTGGCCTATAGTAAAATTGATAAAAAAAATATTCAAAAAGAATTAAACATAATAAAAAAAAGATATAATGAAATTAAGGAAAATATATTAAAAGGAGGATATTACAAATGAAGACTAATAGAAAATTGAATTACGATTTATTAAGAGTTATAGCAATGATAGGTGTTGTTGTAACTCATGTCAATTCCCATTTTTTATACATAGCTGATGTTAATTCAATAAATTTCTATTTTCTTACTTCATATACAAGTGTGGTGCGTTTTTCAGCTTTAATTTTTATAATGGTATCAGGCGTGTTTTTACTTGATCCTAAAAAAGAATTAAATACAAAAACTATATTTAAAAAATATATCTCAAGAGCAGTTTTTTCGCTTTTGATTTTTAATACAATCTATTTAATATATTATTATATAGTAGTAAACAACAATTATGATTTTAAATTTATTATAAAAGCACTAATTAACTTTATAAATGGGAACATATCAGGAACTCAATTCTGGTATTTATACGCTGCAATACTGCTATATTTATTAACACCAATTCTCAGAATAATAACAAAAAACGCTTCTAAAAGAGAAGTTGAGTATTTATTACTTTTTGGCACATTGTTTACCATTGTTATTCCAACTATAACATCATATTGGAAATTTAAAGTTTTAAACTTTCGATATGAGCCATTTAATATGGGAGTTAATTTTTCGGCTGGATACACACTATATTATTTTTGGGGATACTATATTAATAATTATTTAGATATCATCGCGTGTAAGAAAAAGAAATATGTATATTTTTTAGGCGTATTATCATTAATATTTACTATTGTGTCCGGAATATTTGTTTCAAAAAGAAACGGCAACGTAAATCTTGTCAGAAATTTTGGTTATTTTTCTTTGAATATTTTTATTTATACTATAGCAATTTTTAGTTTTTTTTGCAGTTTAAAATTGAATAAAATTGGAAATGCTTTAAAATCGTTAATTATATATTTGTCATCACGATCATTTGGTGTTTATTTAGTTCATACATTATTGATAGCAATTTTCTTAAATTATTTGCCAAACATATATCCCTGTGTCTTAGTGCCATTATTTTCTATATTTATAACTATTTTAAGTCTATTAGTAGTTGAATTGCTAATGAAAATACCATTTTTAAAAAAATATATATTAATATGTTAAAATAAAATAGAATTAAATAATAAAAAAATAATTTGTTTCAAATTTTTATGATGGCAAATATTATGAAATATTGAAATATCAAGGAATATTGATTTTAATGTTTATTTCTTTAAAAAAATGTGATATAATTTAAATGAATGCGTAAATTTGACCATTGGAAAGGAAAAATATGAGAACAAAAAATGCTTTAAAAACATTTATCTATGGAATATTTTTTACAATAATAATTGCCATTTTAGGTCTGATAAAAACAAAGGTACTTTTAAAATGCTTAGGCGATGAGTATGTAGGAATTTACCAATTGTTTTATCAAATTTATCTATATTTATCAATAGTTGATGGAGGTGTAGGAGCAAGTGTTACTTATCGCCTTTATAAACCAGTGAGTGAAAATGATGCAAATAGTATTAATAAAATTATGGAAGCTTCCAGAAGATACTTTAATAAAATTGGTATAATTGTTACTATTTTGGGCTTTTTATTATCATTTGAAATAATGTTTTTTATTAAAGAAACGTCTGTAGAAACAATATACATTAAATCATGTTTTGTCCTATACGTAATATCAAGTGCAATTTCATATTTTACTATTTCACATGCCTTTTTATATGAATCAGAACAAAAACTATATAAATCAAGTAATTTAAATCACGCTTTAACAATTGCGGAAAGTATATGTGCTATTATAATTGCATATATGGGTGGTAAACTTTTAACAATTCTTATTTCTTTTGTTTTATTAAGTATATGCAAAAACATCATATTATTATCAATATCTAAAAAAGATCATAAGTATTTGAAAAAAGTCGAAGAAATAGATGATAGTTTTAAAAAAGATGCCAATAATCTTATAATAAAAAAAATAAGTACCTTAGTATTTGAAAATTCTGGTGTTATGATAATTTCCAAATTTCTGGGGTTGACTTCAGTAATAGTATATAACGCTTATAATCAAATTATAACAATGTTAAAATTAATTATACAAAGATTGAATAGTGCTCTTTTACCAAGCGTTGGAAATTTATTGGTTTCTGAAAATAAAAAAGCAAAAAATATTTTTGAAGAAACAAATTCATTATCTTATTTTATATCTAATTCATTATTTGCACCATTGTTTTTTATGTTAAATCCATTTATTTCGTTATGGTATGGAGATAAATATGTTTCAAGCAGACTAATATGTTTACTATTTGTTGTAAATTTGTATTTGCAAATTATTAAAATTCCGTTAGATGCTTTTATAAATGCAGCAGGCAAGTTCAAAGAAATAAGAAAATGTTCAATTTATGAAAGTGTTGGATGTGTGTTTCTGTCAATTTTGCTAGTTAAAAAATATGGAATTTCAGGAATATTGCTTTCAACTATGATTTCAATGTTTTTTGGTGACTTGATTATATATGCTAAGATAGTTTGTAAGAAAATAGTTTATATTAAAATATCTGATTATATAAAAAAGGTTATTAAATATTTAATTGGGTTAGCAATAAATGTTATAACGGTATTTTTTATAGGAATGTGGATCAATGTTAATTCGCTGATTATGTGGCTTGTAAAAGGGATAATCTTATTTTTGATAAGCGTTTTGGTGAATTTTACATATTTCTATATAACAAAAGAATTATTGTTTTTTGACAGATTAAGAAAAATAATAAAGGTTAAGATTGCAAAAAAGTAATAGTAAAAAATTAGAGGAGTATATTATGAATAAAGGTTTAAAATTTTTAAAAAATAATGAAGGAGAAATTATGACGTATTTTATATCGTTTTTAATTTTATTCATTCCGTTAAAAGATATGATTGCTGAATACACAATTAATTATGTTAAAATGATTCCAGATATTTTTATAATTATAATGTTTATTTATATTTTAGTTACAAGAAAGCAAAATATTAAAATGGATAAAACTGATATTGTTGTTTTAATATTTATTATTTTTTCTTTCATAACTTCTGTCTTATTAAATAAAAGAAATATGATATCATATATATTTGAAATAAGAGCTTTGTTTTTATACTATAGTTTATATTATAGTTTGAAACATATAGACAAGAAAAATGTTAATTATGATAAATTGTTAAATGTGCTTGAATTCATGATAATATTATTATCTGTTTTTGCTATAATTGAAAAAATATTTAATAAAACGATTTTATTTCCGCATAATTGGGCTATGAGTATAACTTCCCCAAATAATTTTCCAAGAGTTTATTCACTTTTAAAAAATCCTAATACGTTTGCATTTTTTAATTTCCTATCTTTTGTTATTTTAACTTTAAATTATAAAAAATGTAACAAAACTTTATTTGTTTTTATACTTTGTTTGATTTTTAATAATCTATGGTTTTGTTCTTCAAGAAGTACATTATTAATTATGGGAACATATTGTATTCTCATGTTAATACTTAATTATAAAAAAATATTTAATAAAATTAATGTCAAGATTTGCTTGTGTGTTGTTCTATTATCATTCGCTCTAATATCATCAACAAGTTCTTTGACAAGTTATTTAAATGTAGAATTTGTAAGAAATAATTCAACTCAAATGAATCCGGATACGGTACAAGATGAACCACAAAAACCTGACAAAAATCAAAATGACAAAATACCTAATAGTTCAAATCAACAAGAAAATATTAATGGAAATGGTGACAACAAACAAGATACGGTAATAATTGAAACAGAAAAAAAAGGTTCCCTTTTGTTAAGAATTAAAAATGTTTTGAATGGTAAACAATTTATAAATAGTAAAATTGATGGAAGATTATACAAAATAAATAAAGGTATTCAGATATTTAAAGATAACATGTTTATTGGCTCAGGATTTGGAACATACGGTGATGCAGCTAGTCTTACTTTCATGCCAAAAGATGTATATAAACAATATAAAATACCATCAAGATTTTATGCTGATAATTTTTATATGGTGATATTAGTTGAAACTGGGATATTAGGGATTCTGCAATTCACGATTTGGATGCTATTTTTATTTCAAAAAATATGGAATTGTAAGTATAAAGTAATTTCATTGTGCAGTGTATTGTTGTTTGGCTTTTTTACAAATGTCTTTGAGATACAAATTGTAAATTTATTATTGATTTTAATTCTCATGATGAATAACACTAAATTAAAGAGTTAAATATAAAATTAAAAGAAGGTGATTAAATTGAATAAAGAAAACATATTAGGAATTGACGTTAATGTTACAACATATGAAGATTTAAAATTATCTTTAATAAACGATATTGAAAATAATAAAAAGTCTTTTATAGTTGCAATTAATCCGGAAAAAATTCTTAAATCAAGAGAAGATAAAAACTTAAAAGAATTACTAAATAAAGCAACTTATCAAATTCCAGATGGCGTAGGAGTAATATACGCTTCTAAGTTGAAAAAAGGAAATATTAAATCAAGAATTACTGGAATAGATTGTATGGATATGTTATGTAATCTTGCTGACGAAAAAAAATATAAAGTGTTCCTTTATGGAGCAAAAAAAGAAGTAATAAGTAAAGCAAAAGAAAAACTTATTGAAAAATATAAGAATATTCAAATAGTTGGAACAATAGACGGATATGAAAAAGATAATGATAAAATTATAAAAGAAATCAATAATAGCAAGGCAGATATCGTATTTGTAGCATTAGGTTCACCTAAGCAAGAGTATTGGATTACAGAAAATATGGACAAAACTTGTGCAAAAGTTTTTCAAGGCGTAGGAGGCTCTTTTGATGTCATAAGTGGAAATATTAAAAGAGCACCTATGTGGGCACAAAAACATGGCTTTGAATGGTTATACAGATTAATAAAAGAGCCCAAACGTATTTTTAGACAAGCTAAATTAGTTAATTTTTTAGCACTAATCATATTTAGCAAAAAAAATAGTTGAAATAATTACTAGTATGTTTTATAATTAAATGGAGGAAGTGAAGTTATGAAGATTAATGTAGTAGGATTAGGATACATCGGTTTACCAACTTCTTTAACGATGGCTAATGCAGGTTTTACAGTTGTAGGAACAGATTATAATAAAAGGTTGGTTGAAACACTCAATGCAGGAAAAGTTACATTTGAAGAAAAAGGATTAGTTGAACTATTTAATTCAGCTGTTTCCACAGGAAACATAACATTTAGTAATGATTACCAAGAAGCAGAAGTATACATCGTTTCAGTACCAACACCATATGATAAATTTTCTAAAAAAATAGATGCAAGCTATGTTATAAACGCAGTAAAAGAAGTTTTAAATGTTTGCAAAGATGAATCAATAATAGTTATAGAATCAACTATTTCACCAGGTACAATTGAAAAATACATTAAACCATTAGTAAATAAAAATGTTTATCTTGCTCACGCTCCAGAAAGAATCATTCCTGGAAATATGGTTTATGAATTAAAACACAATTCAAGAACTATTGGTGCAGATGATATGATAGTTGGTGAAAAAATAGCTAATATTTACAGAAAAACAACCGATGGTGAAGTTGTAGTAACAACAATTAAAAATGCAGAAATGACAAAAGTTGTAGAAAATACTTATCGTGCAGTAAATATAGCTTTAGCAAATGAATTAGCTAAAATTTGTAGCCATGATAATATGAATGTATATGAAATAATAAAAATATGCAATATGCATCCTAGAGTAAATATTTTAAATCCAGGTCCTGGAGTAGGCGGACACTGTATCTCAGTAGATCCATGGTTTTTAGTCGGTGATTACCCAAGCTTAACAAAAGTAATTTGGGAATCAATGAAAGTTAATGATTCAATGCCAGAATTTGTTTTAAATAAGGTAAGTCAAATAATGGAAGAAAAAGGTATGACTGATTATAAAAGAGTTGGATTATATGGTTTAACATATAAGGAAAATGTTGATGACTTTAGAGAAAGCCCAACATTACAATTATTAGAAGCTCAAAAAAAACATTTAGCAGAGCCTTTAAAAGTATATGACCCTTATATAAAGAGGGATATAGTTAGTAATCAATATCATGATTTAAACCAATTTTTAAAAGATGTTGATTTAGTTATCATAATGGTAAAACATCAAGAAATAATTGATAACATGAATTTATTAGAAAATAAAGTAGTGTTTGACACACAAAATATATGTAATTTTAAGAACACTTACAAATTGTAGTGTTCTTTCTTAATATATTAAACTAAAGGAGTAGTTATGAAAAAAATAATTATATACATGTCTAGACTAAAACATGGCGGAATGGAAAAATCACTTATAGATTTTTTAAACATGTCTAACATATCAGAAAAAAATGATGTTTGTTTGTATTTGGGTTATACTATGGACAAAAACTTAATTGAATTAATCCCAAAAAATATTAAGATAAAATTACTCGCAAAAAAATGGAACGTATTAGGAAAAATTATAGTCGGAATAAAGTTAACATTACTAAAAATTAAATATACTATAGTTAAAGATGCATATGATGTTTCTATATGTTATACAAATCATCAAAAAATTTTCTCGGATTTAGCAAGACTAAGCAGTAAGAATAGCATATTATTTGTCCATAGTGATGTTTCCAGATATTCAAGTAGCGAAATGGAAAAAATGAAGAAGAAGATCAAATATGATAAATTTAAAACAATCATATGTAATTCAAATAAAAGTAAAAACGCTTTACAAAGTAAATATGAAAAAAAATTAAATATAAAAGTAATTCCAAATTATATAGATGGAGAAAACATTATTAAAAAATCAAACGAAAAGATAACAGAAGATGTATTTGATAAAAGAACTATTACATTTATAAATATAGCAAATCATGTTGAAGAGTTTAAAAATATTTCATTAATTATTAATACAAGCGCAAAATTAAAAAATGACTATAATTTTAAAGTATTATTAATAGGTAGTGGAAAAGATACAGATTATTATAAAGAATTAATAAAAGAATTCAAATTAGAAGATTATATCTTCATTTTAGGTACAAAATCTAATCCATATCCATATTTAAAAAATAGTGATTGCTTACTATTTACATCAAAGTATGAAGGCTACGGCTTAGTTTTAAATGAAGCAAGAGTCCTTGGTGTACCAATAATTACAAGTAATTGTGGAGCAAGTGAAGAAATAGTAACAAAAGAATATGGTAATATATTTTATAAAGACTCTGAACTTGGAAAATTAATGGCAGATTTTATAAATAAACCTAATAAGAAAAAGACAACATTTGATTACAAGGAATTTAACAAAATAATTACAAATGAATTTAAAAATATAATTGGTAAGGAGTAAAATAATGGAAAAAATTAAAGTAATGAGTATATTTGGAACAAGACCAGAAGCAATAAAAATGGCTCCACTTGTTAAAGAATTAGAAAGAAGAAAAGAAATAGAAAGCATAGTCTGTGTAACAGCTCAGCATAGACAAATGCTAGACCAAGTTTTAGAAACTTTTAATATTAAGCCTGACTATGACTTAAACATAATGAAACAAGGTCAATCCCTTAGTGAAATAACTTCACGTGCATTAACTGGCTTAGAAAGCGTTATAAAGGATGTAAAACCTGACATAGTTTTAGTCCATGGAGACACCACTACAACATTTGCTGGTGCCTTAGCAGCTTTCTATAATCAAGTAGCAATTGGGCACGTTGAAGCAGGCTTAAGAACATATGATAAATATAGCCCATTTCCTGAAGAAATGAATAGACAGATGGTAGATTGTATGACAGATCTTTATTTTGCCCCAACTAACGTCAGTAAAGAAAATTTACTTAAAGAAGACATAAAAGAAGAAAAAATATTTGTAACAGGCAACACTGTAATTGACGCGATGAAAACAACTGTCAAAAATGATTATACACACCCTGAGTTAGAATGGATTAAACCAAACGAAAAAATGATACTTTTAACAGCCCACAGAAGAGAAAATTTAGGCGAGCCAATGAGACACATTTTTAAGGCTATAAGAAGAATTGTAGACGAGTTTGATGACGTAAAGGTCATTTATCCAATACACTTAAATCCACTTGTTAGAAGCGTTGCAAATGAAGTATTTGCTGGGTGTGACAAAGTTAAACTAATTGAACCACTAGAAGTATTTGATTTTCATAATTTTCAAAACAAGTCTTACATAATTTTAACAGACTCAGGCGGTATCCAAGAAGAAGCACCAAGTTTAGGTAAACCAGTACTAGTTTTAAGAGACACTACAGAAAGACCAGAAGGCATTTCTGCGGGCACTTTAAAACTTGTTGGAACAGATGAAGAAACAATCTATAACGAGACAAAGAAATTATTAACAGACAACAAAGAATACGAAAAAATGAGCCATGCATCTAACCCATATGGAGACGGACACGCTAGTGAAAGAATAGTAGATGCTATTATAAAATGGAAACAAAATAGTTAAAACACAAAGGCATTTAAGAAATCTTATGAAAAATGAGATTTTTTTTAATACAAAATTTTATAAATATATTTATTAAAACTATATTAGTATACTATCAATTAACCTAAAATTATCAAAACAGTAGAATACAAAAAATTATAGCATTTATCAAAGAATAAGTTGTAATTTTATTAAATAATCTGTATAATTATACAAGAGGCGATAAAATGAAAAAGAAAAATAAAAAACTAACTTTAATTGCAAAAGTTATAGGAGTAATAAGTTTAATTATAACTATAATATTCAGCTTTATGTTAGTAAAATTAAATATGATACCTAACAAATACCTTGCACCGCTATTTATAGTAATAATACTAATTTATTTAATAATGTTATTCTTTGCATTTAACAAAAAGGTAAAATCAAGCTTGAAAGTAACATCTATTATTATATTTATTATATTTGCTTTTATAGGGGGTTTTGGAACTAAGTATTTGTATACCACATTTGACTTCTTAAGCATATTAGATAAAGACATCTTTCAAAAAGAAAAATTTAGTGTAAAAGTGTTAGATACAAGCGATTATAACAAGTTAGAAGAACTAAATGATAAAAATCTTGGTATTTACAAATCAACAAATAGCGAAAAAGCAAGTGATGAGTTAAGTAAAAAAATAGAGTTTACTAAAGTAGAATATACCAATTTAGAAAATATGTTTAACGATTTGACAGATGGAAAAATATCTGGAGTTATAATGAATGGTTCAGTAGAAAAATTACTAAAAGATGAATTAAGTGACATGGAAATAAGCTTAAAAACAATATATGAATTTAAAGTTTCAATAGACCAAGTAGATATCGTAAAAGTTGTAAATGTAGCCAATACTCCATTTAATGTTTACATAGCGGGTGGAGATGGTTTTGGAAGTATTGACGCTATATTTAATACAGATGTTAATATGGTTGCGACTATAGACCCAGTTAATAGAAAAGTGTTATTAACATCAATACCTAGAGACTATTATGTAAACTTAGTTTTACAAGGTGAAGAAGCATATGACAAGCTTACACATGCAGGTTATTATGGAATAGAAGAAAGTGTTAAAAGCGTAGAAAAACTATTAAATACAGATATAAACTATTACGTAAAAGTTAATTTTTCTACAATAGAAGGTATAGTAGATGCGATTGGCGGAGTAGATGTCTATAGCGATTATGATTTCTATGAAAGAGCATTTAGAAAATATCATTATACAGTTGGATATAATCATTTAAATGGAGAACAAGCATTAGCTTTCGCAAGAGAAAGAAAATCATTTGCAGAGGGAGATATTCAAAGAGTTAAAAACCAACAAAAAGTAGTGGAAGCAATAATAAAAAAAGTAACTTCTTCAACAGCATTAATCTCCAACTATGATCAAATACTAAACAGTATAAGTGACAATATGGATACGAACATAAGCAGCAAAGACATTTCAAAATTAGTAAAAATGCAATTAAATGACATGCGTGGTTGGAGTGTTGAAAGTATTAATTTAACAGGAACAGGACAAATGGGTCCAACATATACTTTCCCAACTCTAAATTTATACACCATGTTACCTAATGAGGATTCAGTTAATGAAGCTCAAACAAAAATCAAAGATTATTTAGGAAAATAGAATATGTTTTATAAATAAAATTTAATCAAAAACACTAGGAATGTAACAAAATTGCCTAGTGTTTTAATTTATCCTAACTGAATCAAATTTCATATTAGTACATTTATAAGTTTTAATTAAATAAATAGCTTTAACTCTATATGCATTTGCAAATTTGATTAGTGTTTGAGAGTCAGGACTCAAAATACCTTTCTAATACTTATCAATAGTACTATTACTCATTCCAAACAATAATCCAGCATCTTTTAAAGTAAAATTAAACATTTAAAAAAAACATAAATTAATGTTATGCTAATGACTTTTCGTTAGAAATTTGGTACAATTATAATTGTTAAAATAACTAAGAATATGCAACATATTTAAAGGAGGAACATATGGAAAATTTAAAAATAGTAGATGGAAATGAGGCTTGTGCATTAGCTAGCTATAACTTCACAGAAGTAGCAGGAATTTATCCGATAACACCATCAAGTAGAATGGCAACTCTTATAGATAAATGGAGTAGTGAGAACAAGAAAAACTTGTTTGGAGATAAAGTAAGTGTTATAGAAATGCAAAGTGAAGCAGGCGCAAGTGCTGTAATCCATGGTGCTCTTCAAGCTGGTTCTTTAAGTACAACCTATACAGCAAGCCAAGGCCTTTTATTAATGATACCAAGTATGTACAAAATGGCAGGAGAAATGCTTCCGTCAGTTATACACGTGGCCGCAAGAAGCTTGTCAACACACGCACTATCTATTTTTGGAGACCATCAAGACATCTACGCATGCCGAGCTACTGGATACGCAATTTTATCAAGCAGTAATGTACAAGACGCCTACACTCTAGGTTTAATCGCCCACTTATCAAGTATAAAATCAAGTATTCCATTCATGCACTTCTTTGATGGTTTTAGAACAAGCCACGAAATAAACGAGATTAAAATGGTAACTGACGAAGACTTAAAAAGCATCACTCCATATAAAGAAATAGAAGAATTTAAAAATAGAAGCTTTAACTTAGGAAAAGTAATAACAAGAGGAACATCAGAAACTGAAGACGTATACTTTGAAAACACAGAAGCTAGAAATTCATTTTATAACAATGTTCCAAATGTAGTAGAAGACTATATGAATAAGTTAAACACTCTAATGGGTACTGACTATAAGCCATTTAACTACTACGGCTCTAAAACAGCAAAAAACATCATTATTGCAATGGGAAGTGTAACAGACACAATTAAACTTGTAATAGACGAATTACTAAAAGAAAACATAGAAGTTGGATTAATTAATGTTCACTTATATAGACCATTTAGTTTAACTCATTTTTTAAGAGTCCTACCAAAGACTACTGAAAAAATAACTGTCCTAGATAGAACAAAAGAAGCAGGTAGTTTATGTGAACCACTTTACCTAGACGTGTGTGCTGCTTTAAAAAACGAAAACATCGAAGTAATAGGCGGAAGATATGGCCTTTCAAGCAAGGACACTACTCCAAGTATGATTAAATCTGTCTTTGATAACATGGACAAACACGCTATGAAAGACCACTTCACACTAGGAATAATTGATGACGTTACAAACACAAACTTAGAAGTAAAAAACTTCCACTTATCAAAAAAATACAAAGAAATAAAAGTATTCGGTTTCGGTTCTGACGGCATGGTAAGTGCTTCAAAAAACATACTAAAAGTAATGGGACAAACTAACTATGTACAAGGCTACTTTGAATACGACTCTAAAAAAAGTGGAGGCATCACTATAAGTCACTTAAGACTATCAAACGAATTAATAAATGCCCCATTTTATTTAACTGACCCTAATTTAGTAGTAGTTTCAAAAGATTCATACCTAGGAAAATATGAAGTATTAGATAACATTAAACAAAATGGAATACTACTTATTAACACAGACAAAACAGATGAAGAAATAAATTCATTAATAAAAAACTCAACAAAAAAAATAATCTTAGACAAAAACATTAAAGTCTTTATTGCAAAGGCAGACACTCTTGCTAGTAAATTTAATTTAAAAGGAAAAATAAACAACATAATGTCATACTACATCTTAAAAATGTTAGGTGCAACAGGCGAAGATATTCTAAGATTTAAAGAAAATATAAAAGAACTATATATAGATAAAGGCATGAATGTAGTGAGTGATAATATAAAAGTACTAGATTTATGTATAGATAACCTAAGAGAACTAGATAATCACGTGCTAACAGTAGAAGAACAAAATGAAGAGAAAATTAATAGCATTTATGATAAAATGATGGCTAGACGTGCAAACATGGTAAAAGTAAGCGACTTTTTAAACCACAAAGATGGTACATTTGAAGGAAACATGAGTAAAAGTGACAAAAGAAAAATAAGTAGTTTAGTCCCTTCATGGTGCAAAGAAAATTGTATAGAATGTAATTTATGTTCATTCATTTGCCCACATGGTGTAATAAAACCATTTAGTATGACAAAAGAAGAATTTGATAACTCTCCACTAAAAGAAGAAGACGTAATCATTGAAGGCGGAAGATATTTCTATCTAGGAATAAACACAGATAACTGTACAGGGTGCACACTATGTTCAAAAATATGTCCAGGTAAAAACAAACAAAAAGCCCTTACTATGGATAAACCTAAAGAAAACACTGACCTTTTATGTGACTACTTAAGAGAGAATGTTAAAAATGATGTAAACTTGCCTAAAACAACTGTTAAAGCTTTAGGTTTCTCTGATAATAAAATTTTATTTCCAGGAGCATGTGCAGGATGTGGAGAAACTGTTTATTTAAGAACGCTAACAAGCATGTATGGAGACGAAATAGTAATCTCTAATGCAACAGGTTGCTCTTCAATTTATTCTTCAAGCTTGCCTTGCACACCATACAAAATGCCATGGATAAGTAGTCTATTTGAAGATAATGCAGAGTTCGGCTTAGGACTTCACTTATCATATAAAAATCAAAGAAATAAAATTAAAAGAATTATGACTGATTCAATGAATGATGTAAGTGCAAAAACAAAAGCTTTATATGAAAAATGGCTAGAAAACATAAATGACTTTACTATAACAAATGAAGTTAAGAGTGAACTAAAAAACGTAGAACTACCTAAAGAACTATCTGAACTTTTAGACTATATACCTTCAAGAAAAGTATGGATTGTCGGTGGAGACGGATGGGCTTACGACATCGGTTTTGGTGGCTTAGACCACGCTCTTAGAATGAACGAAAACATAAAAGTACTAGTCTTAGACACAGAAGTATACTCAAATACTGGTGGACAAACTTCAAAATCAACTCGTATTGGTGCAGTTGCAGAGTTTTCTAATAGTGGTAAACTAAAACCTAAAAAAGATTTATTCCAAATTGCAATGAACATACCAAACTGCTATGTGGCATCTATATCAGCTGGAGCAAGCCCTGTTCAAACAATAAAAGCATTCATGGAAGCAGAAAACCATAATGGCCCAAGTGTAATAATAGCCTACAGTCCTTGTATCGCACACGGTATAATAGGTGGCCTTTCTAATAGCATAGAAGAACAAAAGCTACTTGTAGAAAGCGGTTACAACATCTTGATGCGTTATAACCCAGTCACTGACAAACTTACAGTTGACTCAAAAGAACCAAACTACAACTTATATGAAACAGTATTTGCAAAAGAAATGCGTTACAAAAACTTAGAAAGAATAAACCCAAATGAATACGAAAGACTATACAAAATAAACATGAATTCTGCTAAAAAAAGATATGACTATTATATTAATATATCTAAAAAAGAGGTTAGTGAAAACTAATCTCTTTGTATTTAATTAACTTTATACTTTATCTAATAAACTATAAAAAATAATTGAGAAGCCAACATTTAATTGGTATTATTTATGGAAATAGAACGCTTTGGGCACGTTGTATAGCATGCGATTAAAAGTGGCAGTAGTCATCTTTTTCTTTTGGAAAAACAAATATATATAATTCTATATTACCTTTTACATTTAACAAAAAAATAAGGACTGCCATAATAAGCAGTCCGGAAAAAAGAATAAAAAGGGGTTGGCTAGTGTGATACTAGCACCAATTCGCCTTAAGTGAATTGGTAAGTCTATATTCTAAACTAATTTGATAAAATAGTCAAGCGTTTTTTAAAAAAATATACTCAAAATTTAAGCAAACAAATGGTTGACTTACAATTAGTGTTGTAGTATACTAAATATATAAGGAGGAGAAGCTATGGAATTAAGTAAAGTTACTGGAATTGGTACAAAAAACATTTCTTTATTAAATAGTGTAGGGGTATATGACGTGACTGACTTACTTTCATACTATCCTTATAGATATCAAATATACAAAATAAACAACATAAATGACGTTAAATCAAATGAAAGCGTAATAATTGAGGGCATAGTAGACAGTGTGCCTATAGTAAGATTTTTCGGTGCAAAAAAGAATATCCTATCATTTAGACTATACACAAGTAACAAATTAATTAATGTTAGCATATACAATCGTGCTTTTATGAAAAGAAACATTACCCCAGGAAAAACTATAACTATTCTAGGTAAATATGACGAAAAAAAGAATACTCTTGTAGCGAACAACATTATATTATCAAAAATAGAAGACAACAAAATAGAAAGCGTATACCATCTTACAAATGGACTAAACAATAAAACTCTTTCAAAACTAATCAAAAATGCACTAGACATGAATATAGAAACTGTAGACTACATACCAGACTATCTAAACGAAAGATATGGCTTTATTAATAAAATGGATGCGATAAGAAAAATACATTTCCCAATAGACTTGCAAGAAATAAAAGAAGCTAAATTAAAACTTATATATGAAGAATTATTTCTGTTCATGTTAAAAATAAACTACTTAAAATACTTAAAGACCACAGATACAAAAAAAGAACCTAAACAATGCAATAAATTAGATGTACAAAACTATATAAACACACTTCCATTTGAATTAACAAAAGACCAAATCACTGCTGTAAAAGAGATATATAACGACTTAACAAGTAATAAAAGAATGAATAGACTTATATGTGGAGACGTAGGAAGTGGAAAAACAATAGTCGGAATAATAAGTGCATACATAACTTATCTAAGTGGATATCAAACTGCTTTGATGGCACCAACTGAAATATTAGCTACCCAGCACTTTGAAAATGTAAAAAAACTACTATCAAATACAAACATTAATATAGCACTTCTCTTAGGCACAACAAAAAAGAAAGAAAAAGAAACAATTTACAAAGACCTAAAAAATGGCAAAATAGACTTGCTAATCGGTACACACGCATTACTAAGTGACAAAGTATCATTTAAAAACTTAGGACTTGTAATTACAGACGAGCAACACCGTTTTGGAGTAACTCAAAGAGAGTCGTTAAGAAACAAAGGCTCACTACCTGATATATTATATATGTCAGCAACTCCAATTCCTAGAACTTACGCTCTAACTATATATGGAGACATGGACATATCACTAATAAAAACAAAACCAAGTGGTAGAAAAGAAATAAAAACAATAATAAAAGACGAAAAAGAAATTAAAAATGTCTTATACTTAATGCTAGAAGAACTAAAGAAAAACCATCAAATATATGTAGTAAGTCCATTAATTGAAGAAAACGAAACTCTAGACTTAACTCCTGTAACAGAACTTAAAACAAAAATGGAGTTAGCATTCAATAACAAGGTAAAGATAGGCTTGTTACATGGAAAACTAACTAAAGAAGAAAAAGAAACAGTTATGAATGATTTTATAAGTGGAAAAACTAAAGTATTAGTTTCTACTACAGTAATAGAAGTGGGGGTCGATAACCCTAATGCGACAATGATGGTTATATTTAACGCTGAGAGGTTTGGTCTAGCAACACTCCACCAATTAAGAGGAAGAATCGGAAGAAACACTCTAGAGTCCACATGCATTTTAATAGGAAGCGAAAAAAACGAAAGACTAAGTGTTTTAGCAAGCTCTAGTGATGGATTTTACATTACTGAAAAAGATTATGAAATGAGAAAAGAAGGAGACATATTTGGTGTAAGACAAAGTGGAGATATGTCATTTAAAATAGCTGATATTAAAAGAGATTTTAAGGTTTTACTAAAAGCAAAAGAAGATTCTTTAGAATTTTTAGAAAAAAATGATAAAAATATCTTTAAAAATAATGAAAAATATATTAAAATAGTAAAAGAAACCGAAAGTTTAGATTAAAGGAAGGTGATTTGTGTGGGAAGAGCACATGAAGTAAGAGCTGCATCAATGGCTAAAACAGCAGCAATGAAATCAAAATTATATTCAATATATGCAAAGGAGATATATCAAGTAGCAAAAACTGGTGGAACAGACCCTAATGGGAACCTTGCACTTAGAAGTTTAATAGAAAAGGCTAAAAAAGAACAAGTGCCAGCCGATGTAATACAAAGAAGTATAGACAAAGTTAACAAAGGTGTCGGTGAAGACTACACTGTATGTGAGTATGAAGCATTTGGCCCAGCCGGAAGTAACTTAATTATTAAATGCTTAAGTGACAACGTTAATAGAACAGTTGCAAGTATAAAAACAGTTGCAAACAAAACTGCAATGAAAGTAGCTGGTCAAGGAGCAATTTCATATATGTATGAAAATTTATGTGCACTTGGTTTTAAAGGACACACTGAAGACGAAGTAATGGAAGCATTAATAAATGCTGATGTTGACATGAATGATATGGAAACTGATGACGACTTAATTATAGTCTACTCTGAACCTAGTAACTATAGTGCTATGAAAAAAGCTTTAGAAGATGCATTCCCAGGAATATCTTTTGAAGTAGACGAAATTGGAAAATATGCAAAAGATATGGTTACACTAGAAGGAGAAGACTTAGCTGCATTTAATAAAATATTAACAATGCTTGAAGAAGTAGATGATGTTAGTAACATTTATCACAATGTAAATTTATAAAAAAGACCTAGCTAAATGCTAGGTTTAAATAGTTAGGAGATAATAATGAGAATAAGTAATAATTGGAAAGACTATGAATTACTTGCAAGTGGAAACGGAGAAAAATTAGAAAGATGGGGTAGTGTAATCCTTAACAGACCTGACCCACAAATAATTTGGGACAAGACTAATAATAACATTTGGAATAAATCTGACGCAGTATATCATAGAAGTAACAAAGGTGGGGGTTACTGGGAATACAAGAAAAAACTTGCTAGTAGTTGGCAGATAAACTATAAAAACTTAACATTCAAAGTAAGTCCAACAAACTTTAAACACACTGGTATTTTCCCTGAACAAGCTACAAACTGGGATTACATAATGGAAAAAGTAAGTGCCTTTGGTCCTAATATGAGGGTACTAAACTTATTTGCTTATACTGGATGTGCTACAATGGCCTCTAGTATTGCAGGAGCAGAAGAAGTAGTACACGTAGACGCTTCAAAAGGAATGACTGAGTGGGCAAAAGAAAATATGAAACTTTGCAAATTAGAAAATAATAAAATCAGATTTATCGTAGATGATGTTATAAAATTCCTTGAAAGAGAAAAAAGAAGAGGAAGAACATACCACGGAGTAATAATGGACCCACCAAGTTATGGAAGAGGCCCAAATGGTGAGGTGTGGAGATTAGCTGATAACCTAAAAGAATTACTTCAAAAAGTAAAAGACATACTAGACGAAAACTATTCATTTGTTTTAATTAATTCATACACAACAGGAGTAAGTCCAACATCATTAAATAACATTCTAAGCATGACTTTTAAAGGAAAAAATATAGAAACAGGAGAAATAGGATTACCAATAACGGAAAACAACTTAGTACTTCCTTGTGGAATATATGGAAGAATTGACTGAGTTAAATATCTTATACGAAGATAATCACATAATAGTAGTAGAAAAGAAACCTAATATTCCAGTATGCGAGGACTCTTCAAAAGACAAAGATTTACTAACTGTTATAAAAGAATATATAAAAATAAAATATAACAAGCCAGGTAACGTTTACTTAGGACTTGTCCACAGACTTGATAGACCAGTCGGAGGAGTAATGGTATTTGCAAAAACTTCAAAAGCAGCTTCTAGGCTTAGTAAACAAATAAATGAAAATAAATTTGCTAAAACATACATCGCAGTTGTTGAAGGAAAAATGAACAAAAGTGACACATTCACAGACTACTTAACAAAAGACGAAAAAACTAACACTAGCTATGTAACAACAAAAGAAAAAGGCAAACTTTCTATTTTAGACTACACTTTAATTTCTTATAAAGATAACATGAGTCTTGTAAAAATAAACTTGCATACTGGACGTTCACATCAAATAAGAGTACAGTTTTCAAGTAGAAATCATCCCTTAATTGCAGATGCAAGATATAATAAAAATGCTGACTTAAAAACAAATATAGCCTTATTTGCAATATCTCTAAGTTTCTACCATCCAGTTACAAAAGAAAAAATGACATTTAATTTAGACATACCAAAAAGATACCCATTTAATATATTCTAGGGTATCTTTTTTTATTTAGTCGGTATCAGAATCTCTTGTCCAACACTCAAACTAGTACCACTTAAATTATTAGTTTTAACTAAATCATTTACAGTAACTCCATAAGTATTTGCAATCTTCCACAAAGAGTCTCCTTTTTTAACAGTATAATTTGTATAAGATTCAGTTCCAGGAATTTTAAGCACTTGTCCAATTTGAAGAGTATTACTTTTTAAATTATTTAAAGACTTAATATCATTAACACTAACTCCATATTTATTAGCAATTGTATACAAGTTATCTCCCTTAACTACAACATAGTTTATACCAGCACTTGATGGTTTATCGTTTTCAGTCACATCTGTAGTCACTGTCGGAATAAGAAGTTTTTGCCCGATACTTAGTGTATTACTTGTAAGCTTATTTGCACTTTTTATCTTATCAACACTAACATTATACGAATTAGCTATCTTATAAAGCGTGTCTCCACTTTTAACTGTATAGTATATTCCCTTATCATTTTTACTAATATCTATATCAATGTCTTTCTTCTTAGGTACAAGTAGTTGCTGATTAATAGTCAAAGAATTTCCTTTTAAATTATTGATCTTCATCAAAGTATCAACAGTTGTATCATACATACTCGCAATTTTCCACAAAGAGTCTCCACTTTTAACAGTATAAAGTAAGTAATCCTCTAAAGGTTTCTCTTCGTTCATTTTAACCTTCAAATTCTGTCCCACGCTAATTGTATTAGATTTCAAATTATTTAACGCTTTTAACTCATCTACAGTAAGACCAAACTTATTAGCAATTATCCATAAAGAATCTCCTTTTTGAACAGTGTAGAAGTCACTTGCTGAAGGTGCAGTATAAGGTAAACCTTTATATTCAGTAATAGCTCTTACTACTGCTTCTGCATAATCTTCATAATTATTTTTAAGTTGTATAGCGTCATCTCCTTTAGAGTCTAAAAAACCATATTCAACAATAACCGCTTCCGTGTCAGGGGTATTTCTATGTATAAAATAATAATCTTTTATAGGATTAGAGGGAAGTCTTTGCTGATAATTCTTTCTAATATTTTGTCCAGATTTTTGAAGCTCTTCTAATATTTTATTAGAAAATGTAGAATTATTTCTAAGAGCATAGATTACTTCAGCACCGTCTCCACCACCTGCATTAATGTGATTACTTATTACAATAACATCTTTAGAAGTACCAAAAGCATTCTTAATTCTGTTTGTTCTTTCAGTTGAATCAATTGTCTCATCAGTAGTTCTAGTTATATAAGTAGGAATACCTAACTCTCTTAGTCTGTCATACATATACTTACTAATAAGTAAAGTTAAATCCTTCTCAATAATTCCATTTCCACTAGCACCTGGATCACTTCCACCATGTCCAGCATCTATAACAACACCTTTTAAAGCCATATTTACCACCTAATTTAGTATATGAAACATTGGGCTTTAGGTGCAAAAAAACAGCTACTTGATTTTTTATCATTAAAGTCATACTTAAGTTAAAATTTAAAGTATAATTTTCATTGATAAACATATTATATTAATGTAGATAAAATATATCTACTTTGGTCTTTTATGAGTAGACATATGGGATCATAATCGTGTTGGCGCCAAGCGACGATAAAAAAAGCAACCTAATCATGGTTGCTTTTTTAATACCAAAACATTTATGTTTAACAGAGTGTTTCTGCTAATTCCTTCATTTTATTACGCTGTGGAGTAATTTATCATTGTTTTTTATTGCATAGTTCTATACAAATAAAAAAGCAATACTTCACTTCAACTTCAAAGTATTGCTTTTTACTAATTCAAGTTCTCTTTCTTTAAGTTCGTTTTGTTTTTCAATTGCCTTAGTTAATCTTTCAAGTGTCTTAGCGTTTTGATTAAACTCTTTTAAAGCATTCTTAAGCCCTTCAGTTCTTTCTAAAGCTATTTTCAAACTTATAATATAAGCTTCTAAATTACCCATGATATCCTCCTTTAGTGACTACATATTATATTCTAACTTCCTTACTTTGTCAAACTTTTCTTAGAAAAACTAGTATGTAAATAATTTTTAATTCTTTCTTTATTCAAGTACCCATTAAAAAGCTTCATCATTTCTTTATTTTGAAAGCAATTTCTAACTATCATTTCACTATCAAATAAATTAAGTAAATCTTTTCTCATGTCTCTAACTTCATCTAATTTGTTTATATTACTAAGCTTGTTCCCAGCTCCGCCTACACATCCCATCGGACAGGACATCACTTCAACAAAGTCATATTTAACAGTCTTATTCTTAATTTTATCAAGCACTTCTTTTACATTCTTTAGCCCATACACCACAAGCACTTTAAGTTTCATACTACCTATACTAACACTAACTTCCTTAAAGTCTTTAGTATCTCTAATAACTTCACAAGTATTTTTATCTTCACTTTTCCCATTCAAGTAACTAACAGCTCTTAAAACAGACTCAGTAACCCCACCAGTACTTCCAAAAATAACTCCACTTGAACTAGCCTTACCCATTAACTTATCAAACTCACTTAACCTAATATTCTTAAAATCAATTTTATTCTCCTTAATCATCATACTAACTTCAGTTGTAGTTAAGTAGTAGTCCACGTTTTTAAATCCGTCGTTCATAAGCTCTTTTCTACTACTTTCAAACTTCTTAGCTGTACAAGGCACAATTCCAACAGTAACAATTTTCTCTTTAGGAATATGATTTTCCTGACTAAAATAGCTCTTAACTAAAGCCCCCATAATAGCATTAGGACTCTTAACTGTACTTAAGTTACTTATAAACTCAGGGTACTTCCCCTCAACATACTTAACCCAAGCAGGACAACAACTCGTAAACATTGGCAAATTCTTATTATTTTTAACTCTATCAATCAATTCCTTGCTCTCCAAACTTGTAGTAACATCAGCACCAAAAGAAGTATCCAAAACATAATTAAAACCAATATCCCTTAAAGCAGCAATTAACTTTTTATGAGAGTTCTTATCATATTCCATATCAAAGCATTCATTAATACTCGCTTTAACAGCAGGAGCAATAAAAGCAACAACTACCTTTTCTTTTTCATTTATAATATTCATTACTTTTCTATAGTCATATTTTGGACAAAGTGCTCCAGTAGGGCACATCAAAATACAGTTTCCACAGTTAACACACTCATGAACATCTTTTTCAAGATTTAATCCAGTGAGATTATTACACGTCTTAGTGCATAACCCACAATTTATACACTTTTCTATAATTCTATTAATACTAGGATTTTCATTACTTACAAAAACTTTCTTATTAGTTTCTTCTATCTCAACATATCTAACAAAATGCTCTTTATCAATTCCACATTTAGGACAATAAAAGTTAGTCTCTTCATACTCGTTTTCACTTGCTATATAATGACATAAATTACACATATATTTCATACTATTCACCTAGTATAATTTTATCATAACCAACTAACTTTATCAATGAAGTTCTTTACACACTCCACTTTTAGGCTCGTAAAAGCAGTGATTTTTATATCTTCCTGAAAAACTTTGACCAAACCAAGTATTCTTGCAGTTTTCTTTAGTTTTAGGTGCATAAAAATAAAGTGAGTTTGTAGCAGGATGATAGTATTCTCCCTTTAAAACCCTTTTAGCAAGTTCTTTTTCTTTAGTGGTACTTGAACTTTGAAACAAACTAGATTTAGTCCCACTAAATTGATTTTTCTGATAAATAACGTCAGTAATAGTTCTAACATTAGTAAAATCTAAACAATCAGCAATTGCGCGATTTACTACAACGTTTCCAACCATAAGCATTCCAAGATCTCCTTCTGCTAAAGCTTCAGCTCTCATTATTCTTGCACACAAATCCAGTTCTTTAGTACTATAATTTATTAACATATCTTCACCCTTATTTAATTTTATTCACATTTTTATAAAAAAGTCTTTTATTTTAACTAAAACTATGATAAAATTAATAGCGTGTTAGGGGTATAATATAATGGTAGTATTAACGTCTCCAAAACGTTCCGTTCGGGTTCGAGTCCTGATACCCCTGCCAAGATAATACCGATTTTTTTCTTATTAAATAAGAGAAAAATCGTTTTTTCATTATTTTTATTAGAAGTTAGTATCACACTTGAAGTGATTAAATTAAATATATATAAATACAGTGTAGGTGAGAATTGTTTTGAATTAATTATTATTTTTAAAAATATTTATATTAATGATGTGTTTTAGTTCCAATAAAAATAATTAACCCATCTCAAAAAATCATAAACATATAATTTTCGTTTTAAAATTTAATTTTTGTAAAACGTAATAAATTTTCTACCGATATCAGTAAAAGTATGATATAATTTAAATATTAGGAGGAGAAAGAAATGAAAAAACAAAATATTTTTATATTAGGTTTGATATTATTAGCAGTTATCTCATTTGTAATATTCATACTAGTATCAGGTAATGGCAATAAAGGTGGTTTTGATACACCAAAAGATATTAATGACATTATTAATACAATAAATAAAAACAATAAAAATGTTTTACCTGAACTTGAAACTATGAAAATAAATGTGAAGAATATTGATGAAGTTACTAGCTATACTGGTTTAACAACAAATGATGGAATTGAATCAATTACTGTATCAGTACCAGTGATGACAGCACAAGCTTATTCAGTGGCTATTGTTAAGGTTAAAGATAGTGCTGATGTAGAAAAAATTAAACAAGAAATGCTAGATAATATTGATATGAGACGTTGGATTTGTGTTTCTGCAGAACAATTATATATCACTAATAGTGGTAATATAATATTCTCTGTAATGGCTGATAAAGATATTGCTGAAACTGTATATAATGATTTTAAGAAATATGTAAATAATAATATTGGAAAAGAATTAGAAAAATCAAATAACGAAGAAAATATAGAACTTCCACCAGAAATGCCAGCAGCAGAATAATGAAGCACCTTCTAAGGTGCCTTTTTAAAAGGAGGATAAAATGTTATTTACTAGTATTAGTTTTTTATATTATTTTTTACCAGCATTAATAATTATATATTTTATAACACCAAAAAAATATAAAAATATTATTTTATTAATTGCTTCTTTAGTCTTTTATTTTTACGGAGAACCTAAATATGTTTTTTTAATGATTATAGAAATTATTATTGCCTATATAGGTGCTATTTTAATTGATAAATATAAAAATCAAAGTAAAAATATATTAATAACAACTATATTTATACATGTATTTTTATTAATAATATTTAAATATACTGATTTTATTATACAAACAATTAATGATATATCTAATGCTAATATTAAATTATTAAATATTGCATTACCAATAGGAATATCATTTTATACATTTCAAATTATAAGTTATCTTATTGATGTATATAATGGTAAAGTTAAAGTTCAAAAGAGTATTATAAAATTAGCTACTTATGTATCATTATTTCCACAGTTAGTCGCAGGACCTATTGTTAGATATCAGACAGTAGAAAAAGAATTAGATGATAGAGTACATAGTTTTAATAATTTTGCATATGGTATAAGAAGATTTTCTATAGGACTTGCTAAAAAAGTGTTGATAGCAAATGCTTTGGGAGAACTTTGTACTAAAGCTTTTGCTCTGAATGAAACAACAGTAATATTTTATTGGATATTTGGCATAAGTTATATGCTACAGTTGTATTTTGATTTTTCTGCTTATAGTGATATGGCTATTGGTCTTGGAAGAATATTTGGATTTAATTTCCCTGAAAACTTTAATTACCCCTACATATCAAAAAGCATAACTGAGTTTTGGCGTAGATGGCACATCTCTCTTAGTACATGGTTTAAAGATTATGTTTATATTCCACTTGGGGGTAATAGAGATGGTAAATATAAACAAATAAGAAATATTTTAATAGTATGGTTATTAACAGGAATATGGCATGGTGCTAATTGGACTTTTCTAATATGGGGATTATTGTTTGGAATTATTCTTATAATAGAAAAAATATTCCTTAATAAATTTATGGAAAAATTACCTTCTTTTATAAGAAGAATATATGTATTATTTATTGTTATGATATTATTTATTATATTTAATTCTGACAATATGCAAGTGGCTTTTACTAATATTAAAGGGTTATTTGGTATGAATAAAGAAGTTTTTATTAATGATTATACACTTCATTACTTAAAGAGTTATTCACTAGTATTAATTATCTCTTTATTTGGGGCTACTCCATTAATTAAAACATTAATAGATAAATTAAGAAAAAATAAATATGTAAATAACATAATTAATATTTTAGAACCAATTTTAATAGTTATGATATTATTTATTGTTACTTCTTATTTGATAGATAATTCATATAATCCATTTTTATATTTTAGATTTTGAAAGGAGGAAATATGTCAGAAAAAAATAAAAATAAAATAGTAACAATATTATTTGCAATAATAATAATTTTATCTTTTTTCATAAATATAATAAAAAAAGATGAAATTATATCAATTGCAGAAAGAAGAAAATTAGAACAATTTCCTTCTGTTTCTATATCACAAATAATTAATGGAACATTTTTTAATAAATTTGATAAATATGTAACAGATCAATTTTTTGAAAGAGAATTATTTAGAAAAATAAAAATAAATACAGAATTAAAATTATTAAGCAAAAAAAATTATAATAATTTATATGAATACAAAGGATATATAGTAGAAAATTTATATCCTTTAAATATAAAATCTGTAAATAATGTAGTAAATAAAATAAATCAAATTCAAGAGATGTATGCAACTTCAGAAAATAATGTATATTTTACAATTGTTCCAGATAAGAATTATTTTATAGATGAAGATAATTTGAAATTAGATTATTCAAAATTAGAACAGATAATGAAAGATGGAATAAATGCTAAATATATTCCAATAAAAGATGAATTGAAAATAGAAGATTATTATAGAACAGATTCACATTGGAAACAAGAAAATATAGAGAAAATTGCAGACATCATATTAGATAATATGCAAGAAGCGGAAGATGCTAATTACATACAAGAAGAAGTAGCAACGTTTAGAGGAACATATTCAGGAAGGCTTCCAACAAATGTAGAAGATAAAATAATTATCTTAACAAATGATATTATAAAAAATGCAAAAGTTTTTAATTATGATAAAAACGAAAATAGTAAAATATATGATTATAAAAAATTGAATTCATTAGATAAATATGATATATATTTATCTGGTGCAACATCACTTTTAACAATAGAAAATGAAGATTCAAGTAATGATAAAGAACTAATTATTTTTCGAGATTCTTATGGAAGCAGTCTTGCACCATTATTAGTTCAAGCATATAGAAAGATAACAATTGTAGATACACGATACATTTCGCCAAAACTACTTTCAAAATATATTGAATTTAAAAATCAAGATATTTTGTTTATTTATAGTACAATTTTAATAAATAATAGTTTTTCATTAAAATAAAATCGAAAAATTAGAAAATTTATGCTATAATACAAACTGAATAGGAAGGTTAAAATAAATGAACAAAAAGAAAGTTATATTAATAATAATTGTAGCTATAATAATTATAGCATTTGCAATATATAGTGCATTGCAAAATCAACCTCAAGAAGATATTAGTAAAAGTACTCTTTTTATAAATTACACAGGAGATATATTAGCTCTTCCATATGGCTCAAGTGATATAAATATTTATGATGACGGCAAAATTTGGGCAAGGTCAGTTGAAAAGGGAAAAGTAAAAAATCAAATAACAGAAGAAGAGGTTAATAAATTAAAAGAAAAATTAAGAGAAATAGATTACAATAATTTAAATAAAGAATATAATGTTTATGGAAATGGAAATTATGAAGAAATAAAAATCAATATGGATGGTAGTTCAAAAGATATAAAATTTAATTACATTGTAGCAAGATATGATTCTTCTAATTTACCAAAGGAATTAAGCGAATTTATGAGGTTATTAAAACAAACAATATATGAAGCAGAATAAGGAAAGGAGTAATATATATGAGATTTTTTGCAAGACCAGGCGAATATGAACCATGCGGAATATTTTCATGGGGACATTTAGCTTTAATAATAGTAGCAATTATAGGAATAAAAGTAGCATTAAAAAAGACGGTACACAAAACCAAAGCTGAAGTAAAAGAAATTATAAAAAATTGTACAATAATAATGTGGATTTTTGAAGTAGTGATGATTGCATTCAAATTGTCAACAGGAGATCCAAAGAATTTAAATAATTATGTACCATTATATTATTGTAGTTTACTTTTATATGCAGGGGCATTAAGTTCCTTTGCAACAGGTGAATTGCAAAGGATTGGAGATGTATTTTTAGCAACAGGCGGAATTATTGGAGGAATTGTGTTTATATTATATCCATCAACCTCTTTACCAGTATATCCAATGTTTCATATGGTAAGTTTGCATAGTTTCCTTTTTCACGGAACAATGATATATTTGGGATTATTAATAAATAAGACACATTATATTGAATTAAAAGCTTCAGATATAAAGTATTTTGCTGCAATAGTAGGAACAATATGTGTATTGGCATATATAGTAAATAAAATATTTGGAAGTAACTTAATGTTTATATCACAAAACTTCCCAGGAATGCCAATAGAAATAATTTATAATGCAACAGGCCCATTATTTACTTTAGTAATGAGCTTAGGACAAATGACATTACCATTTTATATGGTTTACGGAATAGTAAAATGGAGAGAAAAAGAGCTTAATGTTGAAAATGCTGAATGTGATACAATATTGGAAGGAAAAAATTAAATGAAAAACAAAATTATAAAAATAGTGCTAATAATATTTACTGTATTATTGATAATTCCATCAATTGTATATTTGGTTAAAAATCAAACAGTGATGGGATTTGATACATATTATAATTTTTTTATAGATAAAAATGCAAATAAGATAATATCTACAAGTATTTTTTTAGTGTTGTTTATTGGAATTACTGTAATATATGGGATTATTGTAAAGAAAAATGTATTTAAAAATATAAAAGAAATTTTGATATATGTACTAGCTGTAAGTGCAATATTTGCAATAATGCTACCATGGACAAGCTCTGATATCTTTTATTATATGGGAGTTGGTGAATTGGATTCTCGATATCATCAAAATCCATATTATGTAACAATGAAAGATTATTATAATGAAAATAAAAATAATATAGATGATACAATTTTCGAACAAGGAGCCAAAGGCTATTGGGCGAGTACGACTGTTGTATATGGGCCAATGGCACAATTGATTTTTAAATTGTGTACATCTATATCATTTAAAAATGTAGATATAAGTTTGGCAGTGTTCAAATTATTAAATTTAGCTATACATTTAGTAAATTGTTATTTAATATATAAATTGAGTAATAAAAAATTTGCAGTAATATATGGATTAAATCCTTTTATATTATTAGAATTCCTTGCAAATGTTCATAATGATATAATAGTAGTATTTTTTGTATTATTAGCATTGTACATGTTAAAACATAAAAAAATTGTACCAAGTGTAATATTTCTAGCAATTGCAACAGGAATAAAATATTTTACGATTTTATTATTGCCTGTAATAATCATTTATCATTTTAGAAAAGAAGAAAAATTATCAGTAAGATTTTTAAAATGTTTTCAATATGGTATACTATTTGCGGTAATATTAGTGCTACAATATGCACTATATTTTAGAGATTTTCAAGTATTAGTAGCAATGTTTGCACAGACTGAAAAATATACAAAGTCAATACATTCAGTGTTATTACAAAATAACAAAGGATTATTAAAAATTGTAAAACCTGTATTGCAAATTGCATTTTTGGGATATTACGTTAAATTTTGTATTGATTTAATAACACAAAAAGATATAAAATTATATAAAACTTTAAGAAAATATAATACAGCATTAATTTTATTTTTGCTGATATTAACAACATTTCAACAGTGGTATTTAGTGTGGTTATTTGCAACAATAATGTGGCAAAAACCTGACATGATTCGAAACATAGTAGGATTATCACTTATAGCTGAAATTGCAAATAGCATATATATGCTTAAATCAGAATGGTATGTATATGATATTTGTTTTGTAGGATTTATAATATGCTTATTTATCGCATGGCAATTAAACACAAACAAATACATATTTAAGGATAGGAGAAAACAAATTGGATAAATTAGTTTTAATAGATGGTAACAGTATAATGAATAGGGCATTTTACGGAATTATGGGAAGTAAAATGTTGACAACTAAAGATGGAAAATATACAAATGCAGTATATGGTTTTTTAGCCATATTATTCAAGATTTTGGAAGACATAGAACCACAATATATTGCAGTTGCATTTGATCTAAAAGGTAAATTAAAAAGAAAAGAATTGTTTGAAGGATACAAAGCAAATCGTCATGGAATGCCTGATGAATTAGCAGAACAAATGCCAATTATAAAAGATGTATTAAGAGCAATGAATATTGATATATTGGAAAAAGAAGGATATGAAGGTGATGACATTTTAGGAACACTTGCTAAATATGGAGAAGCTCAAGGACTTGATGTAACAATACTTTCTGGAGATAGAGATACATTCCAATTAGCTAGTGACCATATTACAATAAGAATTCCAAGAACAAAAGCTGGAAAAACAGAAACAGAAAACTACAATAGAGCAAAAGTTCTAGAAGAATATGGATTAGAACCAGAGCAATTAATAGAAGTAAAAGCATTGCAAGGAGATACTTCTGACAATATTCCCGGAGTTCCAGGAATTGGTCCTAAAACAGCTATTTCTTTAATTCAAAGATACCATTCAGTAAAAGAATTGTATGATAAAATTGAAGCAGGAGAAGATGATTTAAAAGGAAAGCAAAAAGAAAATATTGTTGCAAACAAGCAAATGGCTGAACTTTCAAGAACACTTGGAGAGATAGATACACATGTTCCAATTGAAGACACATTAGAGAATTTAAAAACAGAAGAGTGGGATAAAGCCAAGGTTTTAGAAATTTTTGAAGAACTAAGATTTAATCGTTATATAGAGAGGTTCAAACTAAGAGAAGGTGTTAGTGAAAATACATCAGTTCAAAACAAAGTTGAAAAATTAGAAATTGTAGAAGTATCAGAACTTCCAGAAATACATGGAAAATTATATTATTTTTTAGAAACAACAGATAGTAATGATTCAGAAAAAATAATAAAAAAGGAGATAACAGGAATAAGTATATATCTAGAAAATAAAATATATTATATGTCATCAGAAAATTCAACAGAAGAGAAGTTTGCGGAAAAATTAAAGCAAATAATGGAAGATGACAAAATTGAAAAATACGGATATGACATGGCAAGTGATTATATTTTGTTAAAACAAATGGGAATAACAATAAAAAATATGGTATATGACGCCAAAGTAGCTGCATATATTTTAAATCCTACAAGTAAATATACATTTGATGTAATAACTAGAGATTATCTAGAAGTAGATAATGAAGAAATTTTACAAGCACAAGGTGTAAAAGAGAATTCAAATGAGCAAACATCATTATTTGACATGGCATCACAAGAAGATAAAAAAGATGAAAGCAAAAAAATAGAAAACAGTCTATATGCAAAAGAAATCTATGAACTAGCAAAAGTAACAATGAAAAAATTAGAAGAAATAGATGCTGTAGAATTGTTCAAAAATATTGATATGCCAACAGTAGAAGTTTTAGCAGAAATGCAATGGAATGGAATGTATGTTGATGTTCAAGAGTTAGATGATTATGGACAAGAACTAAAAGATAGATTGGAAATTTTAACTCAAGAAATCTACGAGTTATGTGGAGAAGAATTCAATATAAACTCTACAAAGCAATTAGGAGAAATCTTATTTGAAAAGCTTCGTTTGCCTGCTGGAAAGAAAACTAAAAGTGGATATTCTACAGATGTAGATGTTTTAGAAAAATTAAGAGATGAACATCCTGTTATTGAAAAATTATTAGAATATAGACAATTGACTAAGTTGAACTCAACATATGTAGAAGGAATGAAACCATATATCAATCCTAAAACAAAAAGAATCCATTCATTTTTCCATCAAACAATAACAGCAACAGGAAGAATCAGCTCAACAGAACCAAATCTTCAAAATATTCCTACAAGATTTGAATTAGGAAAACAATTAAGAAAAGTATTCAAACCAGCAGATGGATGTTTATATATAGATGCTGACTATTCTCAAATAGAATTAAGAGTTTTAGCACATATATCAAATGATGAACACATGGTTCAAGCCTTCTTAAATGGAGAAGATATCCATAAACAAGCTGCATCCAAAGTATTTAATACGCCAATAGATGAAGTAACAAAAGAGCAAAGAAGCAATGCAAAAGCAGTAAACTTTGGAATAGTGTATGGAATTAGTGATTTTGGATTAGGAGAACAATTACACATATCAAGAAAAAAAGCAAAACAATATATTGAACAATATTTGGAGCAATATTCAGGAATAAAACAATTTATGGATAGTGTAGTAGAAGAAGCAAAAGAAAAAGGATATGTAGAAACTCAATTCAAGCGAAGAAGATATATACCAGAATTAAAATCAAATAATTACATGGTACGCCAATTTGGACAAAGAGTAGCAATGAATACACCAATTCAGGGAACTGCTGCTGATATAATGAAAATTGCAATGATAAATGTTTTAAGAGAATTAAAAGCAAAGAATATGAAGTCAAAAATTGTACTTCAAGTACATGATGAAATGATGATAGAAGCTCCATTAGAAGAGGTAGAAAATGTTAAAGATTTATTAAAAAAATGCATGGAAAATGCATGTAAATTAAGAGTACCATTAATCGCTGAAGTGGCTGAGGCGACTGACTGGTACGACTGCAAATAATGCCAAAAAAATACCCGGTCCCAAATTAGCATGCGAAAAAAAGGACCGACCCCAAATTGACAAAGGAGGAAACTAATTGAAAAAAATTACAAAGATAATAATATTGCTGATAATAGTGGTAGCAATAGTTATTTTGATAAAGCCGATAAAAAATCAAGTGATAAAGAAAATTTATAAAAAAGATTATTCAGAGTATGTAAGCAAATATTCACAACAATATAATGTTGAAGAAAATTTGATATATGCTATTATTAAGGCTGAAAGTAATTTTAAGGCAAATGCAATTTCACATCAAAATGCAAAAGGGCTAATGCAACTTATGGAGCCTACTGCAAAAGATGTTGCTAAAAGATTTGGGATAGAGTTGACTGATGATAATATTCTAGAACCAGAGACTAATATTAATATTGGGGCTAAATATATATCTACTTTGCTAGATAAATATGGTTCTGTTGAAGTAGCACTTGCTGCATATAATGCAGGAAGCGGAAATGTGGATAAGTGGATACAAAATGGAACCATAAAAGAGGATGGATCTGATATTGAAAATGTTCCATATAAAGAGACAAATATGTATGTTAGAAAGATATTGAGAGATTACAAAATTTATATGGAACTTGAAGATTGATATATTGACAAATTTGCTTTGTTAATATATAAATAAGAGGAGGAAAAATATGATATTATATCCAAATGCACATTTTAAAAATGTGAGGGAAATAGAACTAGGGTTTTTGAAAGAAAATAATATAAATGCATTGATTTTGGATGTTGATAATACACTTATAGATTATGATAAAAATTTACCAAATGAAACTATTGATTGGGCAAATAACTTAAAGAAGAATGGTGTTAAATTATACATATTATCAAACTCTAATAAAAAAGAAAAAGTGAGAACTGTTGCAGAAAAGCTAGACATAGAATATATGTATTTTGCAAAAAAACCATTAAAATTAGGTTTTAAAAAAGTACAAGATATTTTAAAAGAAAAGCCAGAAAATATTGCAGTTGTCGGAGATCAAATTTTTACAGATGTTGTTGGTGGAAATAGATGCAAAATGTTTACGATTTTAGTAGAACCAATAGCTGAAAAAGATATTTGGATAACAATGCTAAAAAGACCAATAGAAAATAAAATTAAACAGAAATATCACAAAAAAATAGAGCAAAAACAAAACTAAGGAAGGGGCATATGATTTAAAAAGTCATATGAAAATAAAATGTATATTAATGATACTCATATAGAATTTTATGTAGTCGCTGCTATAGTAGGATTACTGGTAGGACAGTTTGTTGATTGGGTAAATAAAAGATTGCCAGAAAACAAAAAAATATTAACAACAGATTTATTTAGAGAATATAAAATTGATTTTAGACCAAATTATATATTAATGCTTGTAACATCAGCTATATATGTTGTATTAGTTTATTATTTTGGTGTAAAAAGTTCAATTATTGAAAATTTAGAATTGATAAAAAATTTACTGTTAGTTCCAATGCTTTTATCAGTATTTGTAATTGACTACAAAAAACAAATAATACCTAATAGATTAAATTTGACTATGTTTGAAGTTGGGCTTGTAATAGCATTTCTATATGGATTTTCAAATGTAGCAATTACGATAGATATGTTATTTGGAATGTTAATTGGTGGAGGAATTTTCTTAATAATTACATTGATTGGAAGATTAATATATGGAAAAGAAGCAATGGGCTTTGGTGATGTAAAGTTCATGGCTGCACTAGGTTTATATTTTGGATTTGTAAATACAGCTTTAATATCTTTAACATCATTTTTATTAGGAGCTATAATAGGAATAATATTAATTGTATTTAAAGTAAAAAAATCAAATGAATATATGCCTTTTGGACCATTTATAGTTATGGCAGCACTTATCTGCATATTCGTTCCATCAGAAATATTGCTAAATGTATTAAAAGCAATATTTACATTAGGTATATCAAAGTAGGGGGAAAAAGAAATGAACCAAAAAATGCAATGGCTTAGAAACCAACTGCTAAGTTTAAATTTACAAGGAATGATAGTTTCAAATCCTGTAAATATTAGATATTTAACTAATATTCAGGCAGAGGGAGTTTTGCTTGTAACAAGAAAAGAAAATCTTTTTATTACAGATTCAAGATATATAGAAGATGTGCACAATACATTAACATTGTTTGATGAGATTGTTGTTTATGATGCAAGAGGATTAACTAAAGAAGATTATGAGAACTTCTTTATGTTTTGCGAAAATGTAGGGTTTGAAGAAAATTACGTTACATATGCCAAATATAAAGAATATATGCATCGTTATAAAATCAATTGTCTTGTAGAAACAGAAAATATGATAGAAAAACAAAGAATGATAAAAGATGAAGAAGAAATTGAGAATGTAAAAGAAGCTTGCAGAATTACTGATGAATGTTTTAATCATATAGTTGATTATATCAGACCAGGAATGACAGAAAAGCAAATTGCAAGAGAAATAGATTATTTTTATTATAAACATTCAGAAGGATTATCATTTGATACAATAGTTGCATCAGGAGAAAATTCATCTAAGCCACATGCAATTCCATCAGATAGAAAAATTCAGAAAAATGATATTATCACAATAGATATGGGATGTAAAATTAAAGGATATTGTTCAGATATGACTAGAACAATCTTTGTTGGAGACGTTCCAGAAGAAATGAAAAAGGTCTATGAGTTGGTATTAAAAAATCAAGAACAAGTATTACAAGATATGAGAGATGGAGCTAATACAAAACAAATTTCAAAAATGGTAGATAATGATTTTAGACTACACAATTTTGATTTAATACACGCATTAGGACATGGAGTTGGTCTTGATATACACGAAGGCCCAGTATTAAGCATAAATTCTGAGCATACATTAAAAGAAAAGATGATTGTTACAGATGAACCAGGAATATACATTCCAGGACAATTTGGGGTTAGAATAGAGGATACAGTACAAATCTTTAAAGGAAGTTGTGAACCACTTACTAAATCGCCAAAAAAAATAATCGTAATCAAATAAATTACAATGAAAAGCTTGATTTTTGCACTAATATGGTGTAAAATAGAATAGATTGAAAATTATGTAAAGAGTTAGAAGGGAGAAATTGACATGGCAGGAGTATATATGGCAGGAGATTTTAGAAATGGAACAACATTTGAAATGGACGGAGGAGTTTTCA
>OLRV01000207.1_pt1 | contig 58800 bp, 68 predicted proteins | sample 1672421 | NCBI WGS metagenome assembly OLRV01 (sample SAMEA3136684, study PRJEB25190) | human gut metagenome | biome: human gut; feature: human-associated habitat; material: faeces | place: Austria | collected 2013
GATTCACGGTTTCCGATTGACCGGATTTGCGGTACACTTAGGCCGGATTATTCAGCGCTGAAGCTCGTGCCGATCGCGATCTTCGAGGATGGCCTGCCGCACATCGCGGGCCGCTTCGCGGATTTTGCGGACTGGCACGAGGCGCTCGCGGAGGCGTTCGGCGACTTCGACCTCGATGAGGGCGCGGCGCCGCGGACGTTCATCCTCTACGTGCCCGCGCGGCGCAGGGAGGACCACTACGAGGTCTGGCCGCTGCCGGACGGGCTCATGGTGCTCTAGGTATCATATATTCAGTAGGAATGGGATGGAATTTGTGCAAGGTCCATCCTTTCTTTATCCCTATCCCCCACCACCTCTCTAGAAAGGAGTCTATCATGCGAATCTTCATCAACCCAGGTCATGCGCTCGGCGGCCGTCCGGATCCCGGCGCGGTCAACTGCGAGCACGGCGTGACGGAGGCGGCGATCAACGCGCGCGTCGCGGAGAATGCGCGCATCGCGCTCGAGCGCTACGGCTACCTGACGAAGGTCGTGCAGAGCCACAACCTGCGCGGCGAGGCGCCGGGCTACCCGAATGTCACGGGCCTCGCCAACAGCTGGCCCGCCGATGTCTTCGTCTCGATCCACGCCAATGCCGGCGGCGGCCGCGGCTGCGAGACGTACGCGTTCAGCATGCACTCGTGGGGCCACGCGCTCGCGACGACGGTGCAGCAGACGCTCTGGCGCGCCGTCAGCCGCATCGACAAGAGCTTTCCGAACCGCGGCGTCAAGGTCAATCCCGACTTCACGGTGCTGCGGCGCACGGCCATGCCCGCCATCCTCGTCGAGACGGCCTTCCTCGACACGGAGGAGGACTTCCAGCTACTCGTCAGCCACGCCGCCGTCTTCGGCCACGCCATCGCCAGCGCCATCGACCAGTTCCTGCGCGCCCACATCACGCCGGAGGGCGATCTCATTTTCGAAGAAGACGAGCCCGCACCGTTGATGTGGCGGTATGTGCCCGCTACTATATAATAGGAAGGAAATCGTCAATGACGTGTCAACTCAAGTGTCAAAATTTTCTTATAAATACCCCTTGCATTTGACATGTCAATCCCGTACAATAAAATCAAGGCAAGGGAAAACGCTCCTGAGCCTCGGGCAGCCGCCCGGCCTCGCGGCTGCCTGCTGAGGCCCCCACCCTCTCACCTGAAAGGAGAACTATCATGGCTACGCAGCGCACGAACATCACGACTTCCCTCAAGATCAAGGTGGAGAACGGCACGACGGATGCCGGTGCCGTCAAGTACGCGACGCGCACGTTCAGCTCCATCAACCCGGAGATCAACGACGAGGACCTGCTCGCCGTCGGCCAGGGCCTCGCCGCCCTGCAGTCGCACGACGTCGGCGACATCCAGCGCGCCGAGAACGCAACGCTTGTCACGGCCTGAACAGCTGACTCGCACTCACCCCTGCACCGGCCGCCGCGGCAGCAGCCGTGACCCTGGCCGGATGAACGGATGAACCATCGCTCACGCATCGAAAGGAGTCACCACCATGAAACGCACGCTTGAAATCGAATTCCTGCTCGACAACGCCAAGACAAAGACGCTCTCCCTGACCGACCCGAAAGATGACATCTCGGCCACCGCCGTCCAGACCTGGGCCGAGAACGTCGTCGCCAAGAAGGCCTTCCTGATCAATGGCGCCTTCCCCGTCGCCTACAAGGGCGCCAGCATCCGCAAGGTCGACGTCGAAGAGCTCGCCTGATCCACTTCCCCCAGCTGACGGCAGCCGGGCTTCCCATCTCCGGCTGCCGCAGCTTTGCCCCACGGCTCAATCGCCCCACTTTGCCACGCCTCCGGCAATCGCCCCCTGACAAGAAGGTGACCCGCATGGAACAGAACCTGCTGACCGCAATCTCCAGCGTCGGCTTCCCCATCGTCGTGACGCTCTACCTGCTGACCAGCTTCCAGCGCTCCATGGACCGCTTCACCGAACAGCTCAGCGAGCTCGTCAAAGAGCTCCAGCAGCAGCGCCACCTCACCCACTGACCCCCTCCCCATAAAAAGCCGCCCCGCAGCATCGTACCTGCAGGGCGGCTTTTTGCGCCTATATATAATATAATAGGAAGCGTTTTGTTCCGTTTCGCTGCGGGCGACCGCTCAGAGGCTCAGCAGATACTTGCCGTAGTCGTTCTTCTTGAGCGGCTTGGCGAGTTCGTGGACCTGGTCGCGCGTGATGTAACCCATGCGGTAGGCGATCTCTTCGAGGCAGGCGATCTTGAGGCCCTGGCGGGACTGGATGGTCTGGACGAAGGCGGCTGCCTGCAGCAGGGAGTCGTGGGTGCCTGTGTCAAGCCAGGCGTAGCCGCGGCGCATGGTCTCGACGTGGAGCTTGTGGCGCGCGAGGTAGGCCTTGTTGACGTCGGTGATCTCGAGCTCACCGCGCGCCGACGGCTTGACCTGCTTCGCGATAGCGACGATGTCCTTGTCGTAGAAGTAAAGACCCGTCACGGCAAAGTTGGACTTCGGCGCGGCTGGCTTTTCCTCGAGGCTCACGGCCTCGCCCCGCTCGTCGAACTCGACGACGCCGTAGCGCTCCGGATCGCTGACGTAGTAGGCGAAGACCGTCGCGCCGTCCGTCTGTGCGGCCGCGCGCTGCATCATCACGGCGAGGTCGGAGCCGTAGAAGATGTTGTCGCCCAGGACGAGCGCACAGCCCTCGCCCGCGAGGAACTCCTCCCCGATCAGGAACGCCTGTGCGAGTCCCTTCGGCTCCGGCTGCACGGCGTACGAGATCGAGATGCCCCACTGCGAGCCGTCGCCAAGCAGCCGCCGGAAGTTCGCATTGTCCTCCGGCGTCGTGATCACGAGGATGTCCCGGATGCCCGCGAGCATCAGCGTCGACAGCGGGTAGTAGATCATCGGCTTGTCGTAGACCGGCATCAGTTGCTTTGATACCGCGATCGTCAGCGGGTAAAGGCGCGTCCCCGAACCACCCGCCAAGATAATTCCCTTACGTATCATAGTTCAGCCCTCATACACAAAATTCAGCGACGTCGCCACGCGCTCCTTGAGCGTCGGCGCCTTCGTATCCTTGTCCGACAGGATCACCGGCTCAAGCGGCCACGCGACGCCGATGTCCGGGTCATCCCAGCGGATGTTGCCGTCGCACTCCGGCGCGTAGTAGTTGTCCGCCTTGTACTGCACCTCGACATCGTCCGTCAGCGTGATGAAGCCGTGCGCAAAGCCGCGCGGGATGAAGAGCTGCTTCTTGTTCTCCGCCGACAGCTCCACACCAACCCACTGGCCGAACTGCGGCGAGCCCTTGCGGATGTCGACCGCCACATCAAAGATCGCCCCGCGCGTCGCCCGCAGGAGCTTCGCCTGGCACATCGGGTTGAGCTGGTAGTGCAGCCCGCGCAGCGTCCCCTTCTGAGCCGAGTACGACTGATTGTCCTGCACAAAATCCACCGAGATGCCAGCCGCCTCCATCTTGCGCTTCGACCAGCTCTCCATGAACCACCCGCGCGCATCCCCAAACACCTGCGGCTCCAGCACAAATACACCCTTGAGTTTCGTTTCTGTTACCTTCACGTCCAAGTCCCCTTTTTAAAACAAATTCGTACCCCATTATTATACCACATCCGCAGGAACAAAACACCACGCGCAAAGCAGCACACCCCGACAAACCCATGGACCTCATCCGCCTCGCAAACTTGGCACATATATTTTACCTTATCCTAAATTTAGCTAAGTATTTTCTTCAACCAGTTATCGATTCTCAACTCTTTCATATCTACCGGAAGTGGTTTAGTAATCAAAAAATCTAAATCGACATGTGGATGTTTTGTATCTAGTACCCATATATTATTGGGACTATAAAATGGCTCATCTTTTATTCTGTAATTTGTTGTAATAAGTTTCTTTCCCTTGGCTAAAGCAGTTATGGCATTAATCGTCATCCCTTGGCGATTTTCATGAGATAAATCTATTATTACTCTTGCATCTTGTTGCAACTGATCAACCTGATTTAATGGAATAGTCTCAGAATGCATAAAAGGATATATCAGATACTCCTTGCATATCTTTTCGTATCGGGTCTTGACTTTTAAGTATTTATACAATTTAGATGGCTTTTGCCTATACTTTAGATATAAAAATGAGTTAAGATTATTTTCTATCGAAAAATCCATTAAATATTTCAATAGTCTCGGCCTATTATAGACTTTTGGATTTTCGCTCAGATTGCCAATAAAGTTTAAATCATATTGACATTGACTATATTTCCTTGTGTCGTCAGATACATAAAAATCCGGATGGTACTCAAATCCATATTTTCTACTATCATCTCTATCAAATGTCCAAATTTTATCAAACAGGGGAAAATAATCTTTATAACCAGCCATAACTGGATTAACTGTATCCCATAAAAACAGGACACATCTTATTCCTGGATTTTTTTTACGAAGCCAATCCATAAAGAACTTACTAAATGGAGTAATCTGAATACACAAGAATATATCGAATCTACGATCAGCAATATCTCGAATCAAAGATTCTGTCCATTTTTTTCGCTCATTTGGATACAACAAAAAATATAATGGTGTTTTCCATGTAACCTTAATTCTAAAAGTAGCTCTGATCCACTGTACATCATGAAGAAATACATCTCTCGCACCTAAGCGCAGTAACGTATCACGCATAATTACGTCGTATCCAAAGAACTTTTCGCACATGAGAAATATTTTTTTACCTGAAATAGAGTCATTCATAAAAGTACCTCTCAATTTTTATTTTAGATGGATTTACAATCTTCGCTGAAGCTCCTGGCGGGTTCAGCAGTCCTGCGTGGATAGCGCGGTAAATCGCCGGAACGCTGACGAGACGGCAGCCATGCTCCAACTGGATCCGTCCGACAATCTCCTCTGGCGACCAGTGGTACTCCAAGATGCAGATTTGGATGTAGGAGTGCAGAGGTGCATGCTCAAGGCGCTTATGCGGATGACAGGAAATGACCAGTCTGTATAATGCACCTCCGTAAGATCTGAAATCCACTCACACGATTTTGCCTGTTCAGGCAGTAAATAGCGGACTGAGATTTCTTCAGCTTCTTGCAGCGATTTCATAGATGATTTCATAGATTCTATAAAGTTTCCACCAAAAGTAGGTGCGAACTGCGCTACGATTAAAATCCGCTTCATATATATTCTCTCCCTAAAACCAAATTATCTCCTACGCCATTTGAGGGCTTTAATATTCACCTTAAAAAACCATCAAATTTGCATGCTATCATATACGCTGTGCTGCCATATGCCCAGTATGTCAAGACGGCAGGTAACTGCCTATTGTTAATTTCCCCTTACCTGCATATTTATCCTGATCCGTCCCCCAGGAGCTTTATAATGAATAAAAGGTATACATTCCTTATTTGTTAAAAACATAATTCTTTTCACCATAGAGTCAAGCGTCATTTATTAAAAAAGTAAACTAATCAATAAATAAGCGCCTGAATATCATTGAAATTCCACCGATTTCATAAGCTGCCCTGATGCGGCTCGCATAGTGAGACAGTTTGGGATTCATCCTATTTCTACGAAATTCAGCATCATATTTTTTATAGAGTCTGGAATAGTTTCTCTCATCTTCCGAAAACCAAGAGGCTGCAAAATGGTGAATGGTATACGTATTGAACGTTTTACAAATCTCTCCTGTATCTAAGTCTTTGGCACATAAATAATCAAAAGGAAGAAGTACCATATTATGTCCAAACACGAGCTTCTGACCATGCAGATGAAGTCCATACTTTTTCACGGTCAAATCTGTGATAACGACCACATTCGTCGTCGTATCATAGGTACCATTTTTTCGCAGAAAATGCCTGTGGTCATAGTTATGAAGCAGCATGCCAATCCATTCATTATCACGACAGGCACCCATGGTGCCTGTCTGGATATGAGTCTGCGACTCATATCCAGACACCGCGTCGTAGACGCGAAGCGGATCCAGCGATTTTACCACTTCCACATCGGTGTCCATGTAAAAGCCTCCCTCTTCATAAAGTGCTTTCAGACGAACATAGTCAGTGACAAAAGCCCATTTCTTAGCTTCATAGGCTTCCCGTCAATAATCATTCTCATGGATATCGAAATTCGATTCATTCCACTCTTTGATTTCATAATCAGGGCAGTATTTCTTCCAGGACGCAATATATTTCTTCACAGCCTCCGGCTTTTCTTTTCCGCCGAACCAGCAATAATGAATCTTCTTCGGTATCATACTGCCGCCTCCCAAGGAAGAAAGGCTGCAGCCTCATAATGTTCACCAATGTCAAAGTAGAATAGTGGAGGAAATATCCTATCTACCCTCCCAATTTTTTCAGAACATAATCCTTAATTTTCATAATAACTCCCCCATATCCATAAAACTCTTTGGTCGCACTGATGGATGCAGCCTTTCCAACAATACCCTCAAATTTTTTCATATATAGCCGGGCGTATTTTCGATGCAGCTCGCCATACCTGCGAGTATCGTCATCATACCACGAGGCAGCATAATGGTGAATCGCATAAGTCGACTCATCGGCCATAATCCATCCGGTCATACTGTCTTTAGCAATAAAACTTTCCATCGGTAGTACCAGTACATCATGAGGCAGCACCTGTTTTTGTCCGTTCAAGGCCAAATGATACTTACTCGTTAATACAGACGTGATGATTTTTAAATTGGTAGTAAGATCATAGCTGCCATCTTCTCTCACAAAATGCCTATTTTTATAAGGAGTAAGGAAATCGGCGATGATCGGATTTCCCTTTTCCACTCCCAATGTGCCAATGGACACAGAGTCTCTATTCTCAAAACACATAAATGCACCATTGGCAAGTAAATCATCAAAGGGCCTGACTACTTCCACATCGGTATCCATATAAATGCCGCCATACTTCTCGAGGACTACAAGTCTTGCCATGTCTGCCACAAAAGCCCATTTTTTTGCCTCATAAGCCTCTCGACAGTAATCATTATCATAGATATCGAAATTCGACTCATTCCACTCTTTGATTTCATAATCAGGGCAGTATCTTTTCCATGTATTCATATACTTTTTGACGCTGTCCGGCTTCTCTTTTCCACCAAACCAGCAATAATGAATAATCTTAGGTATCATATGCTAATCTCTTTCGATTTAAACTCAACTAATTACAACATCGCAATCCATGAATCAGCGTTTATTTTTTCATAACATGTTGATATAATCGATCAATTATGTCACGATCAACAGCTGAATTAAATTTTCTTGCAAACATACATGGACTGTCAATCAATTCTTGATAGTCATCTAATCGATATGTATATGGTGTACCACGCTCCCAATCTACTTTATGCATTGTAGCTGAAACTTCTAATTGATATCGCGGCATTTGTCCTCTCTTATCAGATGTATCAATATCATAATAAAGTTCAAATTTATCTTGATGCGTCTTATAAACCATTTGTTTATATATTTCATCGAAGCAGAGTGCATGATGCGCTAAATCTAATATAATTTCTTGCTCTTGCAAAATATATGAAACAAATAGATGACTCATGCTAGCCCACTGCATTCCTTTTCCAAAAGCATCCATTTTTTCGTTACTCAATCTATGGATTCCTAGGCATGTTTGCAACAATTGAATAATACGATCCAGAGCCATTGTTATGTGTCTATTTTTTAAGATTATATGATATTGATCAATACGATTAATTATCGATTTTTTATTCAGTGGATTTGTATCAACAGCCAAAAATTCTTTACCTGAATTATTTGAGAAAAATTTTTGAATATCTCGAACTGGCTTTAATAAGAAATCCTGTCCTGAAAGCAGATGATAATATCCATAGTGTCCAGATATAGCTTTATTCATTAAAAAAAGTTCACATTGAACTAATGTCTCACCCCCCCAGACAATTGGGATTTCAGAGAACACACTTAACTTGCTATATTTTACAGATTGAGTCAATCCTTCTATATCTTCATCGGGATATTCCTTACTTGCATCTAAATGTAGAAAATATCACCATCTGGATTATCTATTGTTTGAATAAGCCTTTTTAACAGGTAAAAATCAGAATGTGCCATTATCAGATAAGCGTGTCGCATAGTTATCCTCCATTAAATATTTCACATATAATGTGCAAGGATCCTCATAACTTGAAGCAGTTGATATTTCAAAACCACACGTGGCAATTGTTCCAAACTCAACAAATCAAAATGCGCATGATCTACATAAAAACGAAAATCTGGTTGATTCAGTTCATCCAGTATTTTTTGCCTCATTTCCACATAAGGTTGATTTGTTTGTAAATGAGATTTTACCACATTAAATAAATCATGGCACATGTAGCGATTAATCTGCGTCTCAAAATTATAATCGGGATTCAGTTCCTTCTTCCATACATCAGCCAACACACGAAGATTTTCCCAATCAAATCCCTTTTTTCTTGATTTTGTCATAGAATTTGGATTAAGTCTATAATAGTAATAGGGTTCATTTAGTATGTAGAGTGAGTGGACGTGACTGATCAATGGATAGGTTACAGCTGCATCCTCACCAAGCGTAATCTGGTCTGGGATACAATTTTGATATTTTTGATAGGCCTCTCGCAAAAAAGCCTTCCCCCATATATTGGGAGGGAATCTATGTCCATCACTACCTTTGATTAATCGAGGGTATATATCGCGTTCAATCTTAGCTTTATCATATATACCAGATTTATAGGGAAATGGAATATTCTTGCAATCAGTTTCTGATATTCCTTGATATGCGCCATAACAAATAACTTCTATACCTGAATGTTTTTTTATGAGATCTTGCAAGTGGCTTAATAATCCTGGAACTATCCAATCATCTCCATCAACAGGCAATACATACTGTCCTGTTGATATTGCCAATCCCGCTTTACGCGCACTAACTAAGCCACCATTCTCCTTGTGAAGGACCCTAATATGCGAATCTCTTTTCTGATAACTATCACAAATAGAAGCAGAGGAATCTTTTGAACCGTCATCGACTAAAATTAATTCATAGTCATTATAATCTTGCACCAGTATGCTTTCAATACATTTAGAAAGAAATTTCTCTACGCCATACACTGGAACCACAATCGAAAATAACATATTTATACACCTTACACATTACCACTAGTTATTTTACAACCACATTGTATACGGACGAATATTTCCTAGATTACCTGCCGCCCAGAGAAAATAACATCCAGAAAAGCCTATAATCATAAACATTAAGAATAACAAACGCATATTTTTCTGAAATGCATTCACAACATATGGAATTAAACCGAGAAATAAGCATTGGTATGGCAACGTAATGCGATTCATCATCGTATTTGATGAATACGCTATACCCAAGACAATACAAAAAATTGCCCCTGGTATAAAAGCATCAAAAATTGTATACGTAACTTTTTGATTTAAAATATGCTGCTTTATATAATATACGATCAAGACAACCAACAACGCAAGATACATCACGACTATCTTGCCACCGCCAGTATTTTCAATTAAGTTATCGCCACTAGTTCCTTGAGTATAAATTTCATAATGTGGAAATAACGAACTAAATACTGTCGCAATTTCCATAAGCCCTAACAAGAACACAACAGCTAAAAAAATAGATACTAAGTATAGTTTAGTGTAGCTTTTATATCTCTTAACAATCCATATTCCCAATAATGCAGGGAGAAAAGAAAGGATGGATGTATGGATCCAGATTGCCAAAATAAAGAGGCTCCATCCTTTCCAACTTTTTATATCCTCATATAAGTATATAAATGCATTTATTGCAATTGCTATTGCAATAAATTGGCGACTCGTATTGAGTGAAATAAAATAAAGATTCAACGTCAGAAAAAAGAAAGTAGATAACCAGACCTTATTTGATGTTCTGTAAATAAACATTGCAAAGCCAACAATAATGACTGTTGAACTCCAGAGAATATACATTTCCATCCCGGGATAGATAATGCCAAGCACATAGGAAATGACATCAATACCTGCCTTCCAGATTCCATCATGCACCAGATAATCAAAAGAAGGGGCTGCTGCTGCTGATACGAAGTAGCTTGCATTGGCATATGTATCTGTTCCAACTGTAGGAGCACGAAAAGCCATTACAAACCAAAGCGGGATAAATGTCAATAATAGATAAAGTACTTTTCCTGATAATATCCGTTTATTACCCCAAAAGACTTTTGCGTTTTCTATACGAGAACATATAAGTACCCATATCAGTAAGGATGCATAAACAGCCATGCAAAATTCCTTTCTTTATCTCTATATTGAATCAGTTAGATTACTAAAGTTATCATTCTATCAATCAGAGTCAATAAACTTCATTTACTACATATTGCAGCATATGCTGAACAGTGAAGTATCGTTCATAAGCCCGACGAGCATTCTGTCCCATCTGCACGAATTCAGTTGGATGGTGCAGGATGTATTCGTATGTCTGCAAGAGTGTACTGTCATCTCTGGGAATCAGCCAACCGGTCTTGCCGTGTACGACAGCTTCCTCGACGCCGCCGACATCGGATGCCACAACAGGAAGTCCTGCTCGCATGGCTTCGATAATGCTGATGGGAAATCCCTCCCAATTGCTCAGCAGAAGGAACAGATCATACTGGGGCAATAGCTTTTCTACATCGGTCCTAGCCCCCAAGAAAGTCACAGCGGACTCGATATGCAGAGCTTTTGCATACGCTACATTCTCCTCGAATAAAGGACCGTCTCCAATAAATGTAATATGAATGTTCATGCCTTTCTGCAAGGCTGTGGATAATAACTCTAATGTCTCTTTTATCTTTTTTTGGGGGGAAAAACGGGCCACGGTAACGATCTGCAAGGTTTGCTTTGGATTGTACTCCGACCAGTCTTTCCGGCAATCTGTATCCGGAATGCAGTTATGGACAGTGATGAGTTTTTCCTTCAACTCCGGAATCTCACGCAGCGCAAGGTTTTTGTCGTAATCTGAGACACAGATAATACGCTTGCACCACTTCCCCGCTATCTTCTCAATGAAGCGATAGACCTTGCGTTTTTTCTCTGGCACACCATCGGTGAAAGCCCAGCCATGTGCGGTAAAAATCGATGGGATATGGCATTGTCTCGCTGCCCAACGGCCGATAATACCAGCTTTACTCGAATGGCAGTGAACTAAGTCTGGCTTGATTTCTTGCAGGAGTTTCTGCACTTCACAGTTGGCACGCCAGTCGTGAACGGGAGATATCTCGCGAACAAGGTCCGGGATGATGTGCGTCTCAATCCCGAGCTCCTTTGCCCGCTGGGTCAGCCAGCCTTCTCGTCCGGTGATGAGGACAGGCTCGATCTGGTATGAAAGCCGGACTCCCTTCATCAATTCATAGACATGGCTCTGTGCACCGCCTAAGTCTGGCAGTGTAATGATGTATGCTATCTTCAAACTGGAATCACCTTGCTCTCCTCTCGCAGCAGCAAATCAACGCTCAAACTTCTGCAAATCCACATCCTGACCGCTGACGTCGCCACCCTCTGTCGCGCTCTTGGTGACAAGGATCTTGATGGTCTGGACCATGATGACGAAGTCCTGAATCAGGCTGCAGTTCTCGATGTACATGAGGTCGTAGACGAGTTTGTCGTACGGGGTGGTGTTGTACTTGGCAAAGACCTGGGCGAGACCGGTGATGCCGGGCTTGACGTTATGGCGATAGGCGTACTCGGGGTTCTTTGCGGTGAACTGCTCGACGAAGTACGGGCGCTCGGGTCGCGGGCCGACGAGGCTCATGTCGCCGTTGAGGACGTTCCAGATCTGCGGCAGCTCGTCGAGGCGGGTGGCGCGGATGAAGGCGCCGACGCGCGTGATGCGCGGGTCGTGGTCGGTCGCGAGCTGCGGGCCGGAGAGTTTCTCGGCGTCGACGCGCATCGAGCGGAATTTGTAGACCTTGTAGGGCTTGCCGAAGCGGCCGGTGCGGACCTGGCTGTAGAGGGCCGGGCCGCGGTCTTCGAGCTTGATGGCGATGGCGACGGGCACCATGAACGGCAGCGCGAGGATGAAGGCGATGCCCGCGAGCACGATGTCGATGGCGCGCTTGATGGCGCGCTCTTCGACGCTCAGGCGCAGGCTGCGCGGACGGAAGACGGGCACGTCGTCGATGCGCTGCAGCATGGCGCCGTTGCAGAAGACCTCGTAGGCGCTCGGGATGACGAAGGGCTGGATTTCCTTGTCGGTGCAGTAGTTGACGATCTCGGACTTGACGGAGATCGGGATGTCGGAGCAGATGATGATGACGTCGATGGCGTGCAGGTCGGCCTGTTCGCGCCAGTTCTTCCAGCCGCCCTGCGGGTCCATGATGACCTGGTGCAGCTCAAGGCCGAGCTGCGGCTGGGCGCTCATGCGGTAGTAGACGTGGCGGCACTGCTCCTCGTTGCCGATGATCATGGCGCGGCGGCTGCGGTGCAAGCTCTGCTCGTAACGCTGGGTGAAGCGCTTCCAGAAGCCGAGCATGACAAACTGCAGGACAGTGCTGACGACGATCAGCACGCGCGAGTAGGCAAACTCGTGGATGAAGAAGCTCAGGGCCATGATCATGGTGAGCACGAGGAAGAGGCTGACGGCGAGGCTGATGAGAACCTCGCTAAAGCGCTTGTGCTCAATGGTGTAGAGGCCGTTGATGGAGAACATCATGACGATCAAGATGATGGCGACCGGCAGCATGCCGGAGTAGAGCACGGAGTGCGCCTCGAGCGCACCCGGCGCGACGACGAGTACGGCGCTGAGGCCGTAGGCAATCGAGATGATCGCGATGTCGCCGATGAGGTTGAGTATCTTACGCGATTTCGGGTAGACGCGCGTCTTCATGGCCGCATCGTCCCCTCATTCATTCCTCTCATATATCGTTCCCCCATTTATGATTTCTGTTTCTTGTGCTTCTCGTGGTTCTTGTCGTAATAATAGTAGTAATAATAGCCGCCCTGGTGGCGCTGCGGGACTTTGTTGAGCACGACGCCGAGGATGTTGACATTGCCTTTCTCGAGCAGGGCCTTGGCCTGGCGGGCTTCGTCGGGGCTGATGTCGCCGCTGCCGACGACGAGGATGACGCCGTCGGCCTTGCTGCCGACGACGGCGGCGTCGGTGACGACGAGAATCGGCGGCATGTCGAGAAAGACGTAGTCGTACTCAGCCTCGGCTTCTTTTAAAAGTTCCTGCATTTTCGCGGAGCCTAAAAGCTCGGCGGGATTGGGCGGCACGGGGCCGCTCGTGACGACGTCGAGATTTTCGGCGACGTCATGCTGGATGACGTCTTTGAGGCTCAGGCCATCGGCAAAGCAGTTGCTGAGGCCGCGGTTTTCGAGGCCGAAGCGGCGGTGCAGCACGGGGCGGCGCATGTCGGCGTCGATGAGCAGCACGCGCTTGTGGTCCTGCCCCATGACGATGGCGAGGTTGATGTCGGTCGTGGATTTGCCTTCGCTCGGGATGGCCGAGGTGAAGACAACGGTCTTGATGGCCTTATCCGCACCGGCAAACTGCAGATTCGTGCGGATGGCGCGGTAGGCCTCGGAAATCGGCGAGAGTTTGTCGCACTCCGTGATGAATGATATATCGGCCATTATTTCCCCACCTTTCTCTTAAGTCGCTCCCAAAGGCTCGTGTGGCCCGGGACTTTTTTCTTCGTCGTGTCCGCATCGGGAATCATGCCGAGCACGGGCAGGCCGAGCTCCTTCTCGACGTCCTCGGCCGTGCGAATCTTGCGGTAGAGCATGGCGTGAGCGACGACAGAGCCGATGCCGACGAGCAGGCCGAGCACGGTCATGATGGCCATGATGAGCACTTTGCGCGGCTTGACGGGCTTGTCGGGCAAGGTCGCCTCGTCGACGACCTGGACCTCATTCGGCACCATGACCTCGGCGATCTTCGCCTCCTCGAGGCGCTTGGCCAGCATGACGTAGATCTCGTTCGTCACGTCGACGTCGCGCTTGACGCGCACATAGCCCTCTTCCTTCTCGGGCAGGGACTCGATGAGCTTCTCGTTCTCGGCGTCCATTGCGTCGAGCGCGGACTGCTTGCTCTTGGCGACGGCGATGGCGGCCTCATTCTTGAACTTGTCGGCGAGCAAGCCCTGCTGGACCGGGCTCGAGGACGGCGCCTGCTGGGCGACGATCTTGCCGATCTCTTCATTGAGGGACTGGCGAGCCTTGGCGATCTGGTTGTCGACCTCCTGGACTTTCGGGTGCTCATCCGTGTACTTGCCGACGTAGCTCGCGCGCGTGCCCTCGAGCTGGGCGAGCTGGTTCTTGTACTGCTGGATGGCCGGGCTGTCGGCGATGGAGACGCCCGCGCTCTGGAGCTGGCCGTTGACGCTACTGAGACCTGCCTGAGCGGCCTCGAGGTCGAGCTGGTTGGCGGCCTTCTCCTTGTCGACGAGGTTGAGCTTATCGGTGATCTGCTTCATCTGGTCGTCGGTCGAGTACATCTTGTTCTCGGCCTGGTACTTCTGGAGCTTGTCCTCGGCCTTCGTCAGCTCTTCCTTGGCATCGCCGAGGCGCTGCTCGAGGAATTCGCGCGTGTCCTTCTGCTCCGCATGGCTGAGGTCGGCGAGACGCTGGATGAAGCCTTGGACGAGCAGGTCGTTGGCCTGCTGGGCCTGTTCTGGGGACTTGCCCGTCACGGAAACCTGCAGAATCTCGGTATCTTTGTAAGGCTTCGTGACGATATGGCCCTGGACGTAGGCTTCGTAGGTCGGCAGTTTGCCATTTTTGTCGGGCTCTTCGGTCGCCTCGATGACAGGCAGGACGACGTTGCGGCTCTTGAGGATCTCTGCATCGGTCATCATGCGCTGCTTGTCGCCCGTCGCGTTGCCCGAGGGCAGGCTCGCGAGGATGGAGTCGCCGAGTCCCTTCTGCTGCTTGATGCGCAGCAAGGAATTCGACTGGTATACGGGGTGTGCCACAAAGAGGTAAGCGCCGCCCGCGGCCATGAAGGCGGCGGTGATGGCCGCGATTTTCTTCTTGTTGGCCAGGACGACCTGGGCGAGCTCTCTGAGGTCAATGGTTACTTCTTCCAAAGGATTCGTTCCTTTCTTTATAGGCTTAACAGGCTTATGGGCGTGAGGGATTAATTGTCGTCGAGGTTGTCCTTCACTTCGGTGATCATGTAGATGCTGCTGAGGATCGGCGCGATGTCGCGGGCAAAGTCGATGCGGTTGTTGCGCGTCATGTAGAGCAGGTCGCCTTCGCGCATGACGTAGTTTTCGGACATATCGCCCGTGCGCAGCATGTTGTTGAGGTTGATTTTGATGAGCGACTGCGGCTCGTCCTGATGGATGAGGTAGACCTTTTTCTTGGCCGTGTCGCGCGTGAAGCCTTCGGCCGCGCCGATGGCGTCGATGACGGTGTGGGACTTCTCAAGCTCGACGGCACCCGGTTTCTTGACTTCGCCGAAGACGTAGACGCGCGTGCGGCCAAGTTTCGTGATGTTGACGGCGACGTCAGGGTCGACGATGTAGCGCGAGAGGCCGTAGGTCAGGACGTTTGTGAATTCGCTGACAGTCATGCCCTCGGCGTGGATCTCGCCGACGAGCGGGAAGGAAACGTTGCCGTCGGGACGCACCGTAAAGGGCGTCTGGTTCGCCGAGGAATTGCCGAGGTCCTGCTGCTGCGTCACGACGATGTTGAGCTGGTCGCCGGCGCGCAGCAGGTAGTCCTTGGTGTTCAGCGCGGGCGAAGCCTCGGGACGCGGGGTCGCGGCCTCTACCTGCTTGATGATTTCGGATTCTCTGAGTTTTTTCCGCTTTTTGGGCTTTTGGGATGTCTGTGTCGACTGAGTCGTCTGGGAGACATTCTGTACGTTTTGTACATTCTGCATGTTCTGGGCACTCGTCATATTCTGCGAGGCCATATCGGCGGCGACGCGGGACGGGTCTTCGTAGCCCTGTGAGGCCGCGAAGACTTCGGGGGCACTGAGGGCCAGGCAGATGGCCAGGGCGAGCATGGATTTTTTAAGCAAGATACGTTCACTTCCTAATATATAGAGATATATAGATGATTGCGGATTTGGGATTTTATGAATTCAGCCGAACAGGCGGCTGAAGAAGCCTTTTTTCTTTTTGTGCCATCTTTCGGGGACTTCCGGGTAAAGTACCCTGCCCTTGAGGATGAACTCGGCGTTGGCCGTCGCCGTCTGCCAGAGGTCGTCGCGCTTCTCCTTGCGGGCGAGGCGCTCGAGCTCTTCATGGGCTTCGCGGATATCGGTCGTGCGGAAGGCCGTGCGGTGGCCGTCGCTGCCGAGCAGGTGGATGACGCCGTTCTGGTAGAGCGTGCGGACGCGCTCCTTTACCTTCGGGCCGAAGTAGCCGGTGAAGCTGCCCGTGTTGCACTGGCAGAGGATTCCCTTCTCTATCCAGCCCAGCAGGCGGTCCGGCTCCTCGAGGAGCTGCGGGAAGCGCTCGATGTGCGCGAGGACAGGCCAATAGCCCCGCAGCTGCAGGGTGTAGAGCATATTCTCGGCGATGTTCGGGCGGGTCTGGTCGGTCAGCTCGATGAGCACGTAGTGGCTGCCGCCGAGGCAGTAGGCGCGATCATCCTTGCATTCCTTGAGCAGGTCCATCGTCGCGCCATTGAGCTCGACTTCTGCGCCGAGGTGGATGGTGATCTGGATGCCTGCCTCGTCGGCTGCGCGCTGCAGCTCCGCGGCTTTCGCCTGCAAGTCTGTCCAGTCCGGGACGAGGCCCTTGCGGTTGACGTGCGGCGTGGCAAAGATATCCGTCACGCCTGAAGCTTCCGACATGCGCAGCATCTCCAGCGACATCTCCCGAGACTCCGAACCATCGTCCACACCGTATAAGATATGGGAGTGAATGTCAATCATCGTGTTATCAGAATCCTTTAATCTTCTTTGTGCTCAAAACGAGTGAGTTTGCGAAAAAAGCATACAGTTTTACGCAAATAAGACGCTATTATCATATCACGTACCGCTTTATCCTGCAAGACATCCCCCACAATTTCTTGCACAAAAAGCCCTCCCCATGGGGGAAGGCTCTGATTGTCTCATAATTTTTTATTGTTCCCGCCCAGCTTCGCGCTGCTTGTCGAGTTCTTCGAGCTCTTTTAGCTCTTCCGCGCGCTCGGCGAGGGGCTGGGGGCGCTGGATGAACATGGCGTCCCCAATGTATCGTTGAGTCAATCACAACATTTCCTAATTATATGTTATTGATAATCTGGCTCCGGGCCGAAGACGCGTGTCATGCCTGCCACCGTGATGAGCCATGTCGCCCCAGATTGGCGCGCCTCATCTTCGCGAAAACGCGGCGGGGCCTTCTTGTACCCCGTGCACGCCTGCCTTACCGTAATACTGGCCTTCCCCCAGCGCTCGGCAGCTTCCGCGACCGTCATGACTTCATCCAGAACATTCATTGATTTTGTCTTCACTGTCGGCACTCCGTACACGCGCTCCATGCCTTCCATGGTTATCAGCCACGTTCTACCAGACTGACGCACTTCATCAGATGTGAACCGTGGGGGATTTCCTTTATAATATGTGCACGCTTGCCTGATGGTGCGAACATCTTTGCCCCAGCGTCTAGCGGCCTCGGATACCGTCATGACTTCATCCAGAACATTCACCTATTCCCCCTCCATTCTTTATAGACATCAGCTAGGAGCATGATGCCAAGTGTCCCTTGCGTGACTGCCAGGGCGAAACCGTCTCCAAGCCCTAACAAGCGGGCCGCTATATCTCCAATCGTCGAAAAAATCTTCCTTGAGCTTCAGCCAGTAGAAGCGCTGGCTGTCATTGTGTGATGGCAAAACAATCACTCCTTCAGCTTGTATTCATGCGCGATGGCTTCATCCACGCGCACCGGCTCCAAGATGTACCGCTTAAGAAACGAATCCCGACCGACGCGATGAATCTCCATGTGATGCTCGCGGCAAAGCGGCAGCACCCGCATGCTGATATGACAGATTTCCTTGCGGTTCCGCCCACTGCCGACCGCATCCACGTGGTGCAGCTCATTCTTCCACCCGCATACCGCGCAGCGATGCGTCATGAGGCAGGCCCATGTGTACTTCGGCAGATCCTCGGCCATCTTCCAGAGCGGCTCCCCACACTCGACCCCGTGCATCAGACAGAGGTCGATGAGGTATGTGATGTAGTCGCGCGCTGTCTCCATCGAGCAGTCAGCCAACGAAAACATGTTCTCCACTATCGACGGCTTTGTCTGGCGAAAGATTTCCTTCGTGATGGCCTTCTCCACCTCGAGTGGTGTATAGCCCGACCACATGGCCAGATACCCGAGAAGGACATGCGCCTTGCACTGCTGCTGGCGCGACACACACCGACTGTCGGGAAACTCGATGACCGGCGCACCGCCGTGCTCCTGGATGAATTTCTGTTCTGCCGCACTGGCCGGGACGAAGACCACAAGGCCCTCGCCCGCCGTGCGGACAATCTGTGCTGGCAGGATCATGGTCAGAACGGGATGTCTTCATCTTCAAGCGGCGATAGCTCTGATGCCGGTCCGTAGTACTGGCGCATGGCCGGTTCCGGCACCGTGTAGTTACCCGAGCGGATGGTCTCCACGTCCTTTGGATAGCGCGCGACGACCGACGTCTTGCCCGTCGTCGGCGACGTCTCCTCGCGGAAGATGAAGCCGATCAGCTTGCCGCGCAGCTCCTGCTCATCCCACTCACCCGTCTCGCCAAAGTACGGCTCATAGCCGGGGTTCGATGCCTTGAATGCCTCGAGCAGTCCCTTGAAGAACGGGATGCTCTTGCCGACCGTCACCTGCGTATACGTTCCCTTCCAGAACGCCTGCTCGCCCCAGCGCTTCACCGAGTGCATGTAATCCCTCGAGAAGTAACCAGCAAACGGGCCCTCTGCGATGTCCAGACGGATGACAATCTCATCGTTGCCGGAGCGCGACTTATCCTCGCGGACTGCCTGCACCCGGCAGACATAACCGCCCGCTGGCAGCCGCTTGAAGCCACCCATATCGGCAGCCTCCGTCTGGTTCCATGCATTCATATCAATCTTCATAGCAAACCCTCCGTAAATGTGGTAGAATAATCATATCGGACATTCCACGGTCCCGAGGAGCAGTGCACGACTATCGAGTGTGCTGCTCTTTTTCTATGCCCCGATGACAGAGGCGATGCGCACCGGCCTGCCTCAGCATGTAGTTCTCCTCCCGCGTCGGAGCATCGCAGCTCCAGTATGCGGGACGTATACACGTCGGATACGGGCACTGCAGGCAGAAATACCCTGGCCGACAGAGCGGCGGGATTATCGGTTTGGACTGTGCCATCACGACCACACCACCCAAGCGAATAACGCACCGATGACCACGCCACATCCGAAGATAACGGCATACCCCTTGGCGCTCAACGCCCTGCCCGTGAGCAGGAGCTGCAGCTCAGTCTTAAGCATGACCTCACCTCCTCACATCAGGATGGCCGCGACTGCCGCCATGATCTCCACAGCCACGACCGTGCCCAGAATCATCGTGATTCCCGCCACAGCCCACTCAGCTCCTTCGCGAATCTTCGGATTCAGATGGCGACGACGCGCCCTTCTCGGCTCCATGTCGGCAGCTTTGATGTACTCAGTCATTTCTTCTCCCCCTCTTCACGATCTTCTTTGCCTTCAGCATCTGCGCATCGCGTTTCCATACCGGCTCAATACTGCAAGTCCAGTCGCAATAATCCAGGAACCGTTCAATCGCCAGTTCGTTCAAAGCGAATTTACCTTTCGGGTACTTCCTCCACGCTTTCATGCTGACTTCTCCCCCTCTGGCTTGTTGACGAACATCGCGATATCGATGCGCGTTTCCTCGATTGCTTTCTGCAGCTCTGCATCTGTCGTGATGCCCATCTCGGCCAGTTTCTTCTTCATGGCCTCTGCCTGTTCATGTACTGTCATAGCCGTTACCTCCTTCGATTCCTGTGACCGGCTGCAGGTTGCCGCCTGCGGATACATCTGCCAGTCTCAATCAGTCCTTATCCTTCTTGCAGTACGCGCCGATGGCGCAGACGTGCTTGCAATAATACTCGACGAGCTCCGGCGCGTCGTACTTCTTGGCCATGATCATGACCTCGTCCTCGTGCGGGAGCCGGATTCCCCGCTCAATCTGGTACAGGCGCGTCGTGCCGATGCCGATGACCGCGCTCGTGCTGAGCCGCGACTCAAATGCCGCATCCTTCTCGGACGCACGCATCCGGGCCTTGTAGTATGGTGTATCGTTCATGTTATCCTCCGCGATAGATGGCATAGTTGGTGGCATCTGTGCGCTCATTTCCATCTTGATAAGTTGAACACCGTGCACCCAATCACGATGATCAGCATGATGATGTCGAACGCGATCATCCATCCTGGATGCCGGAACGCCACAAAATCCATCCACTCCAGCAGCTCCGCAATCTTCTCTGCGGGGCTTTTCTTTTTCTTACGCATCTTACTCCTTCCATCCACGCATCGGCGCACTCCTGCGCGCCCCTGCGCTGCTACAATAAAGGTGAACGAACTCACCGGCCTGTCCCCGTGCCCGTCTCTCCCTACTCGAACAAGCTGTACTCCTTCGGCATATCTCTCTGGATGCGCTTCAGGCTGTCCCCGCAAATCCTGCTCTTCTGGATGTACTTGTCGGCTCGATGCTCGAACCGCTGCTGAAGATTCTTGACGAAGTACGGATCACGAGAGAGCCGGATATTCCCGACGACGCCCGTCTTGCGGTCCGTGTAGATGTCCCGCTCATCCTGCGCCTTCTCATCTCTGCCATGCACCTGCATGGCTTTTTGGAGTTCCTGGACAAATGCATACCGCGCCATCTCAGCCGGAGAAATCTCCATCTGCTCATAGTACGGCTTGAAGATCGCGAACTTCTCTTCCATTGTCAGGCTCTTCCCCTCGGCGGTCTTCTTGTTGATGTCATCCTTGAACGCATGGCGGAGGCCATTGCGCTTCTTCTTGAGCTCCTTCGCTTTTGCCTCGGACATCAGCTCGTCCTCGCTCTGCACGCGGAACCATTCATTTCCCCTTGCCATTCACTTCACCCTCCTTACACCACAGGCACCTGCCAGGACATCATGGAAAATCTGCAGCATCTTGATGGCCGAGTCCACATCATCGCGGATGGAAAGGATGGCCTCCTGCTTGTCCTCATGTATCTTGATCAGGCACCGGATCCATTCACGAAGCTCCGGCTCCGTGTTCGGCAGTTGAACACATTGGACAGCCACTTCCGCGCCAGTGATGCGGTCTTGTACTCCTCATCTGCTGACTTCTGATACTGGGAGAACTCCTTGTGTTCCTCGGCGTACACCTGCAGGCTCATGCCATTCTTGAGCGCCTGCAGCTCGGCCTGTGCCTTGCTCGCGCGCTCCATCTGGTAGGCAAGGCTCTTCTCAGCCGATGCCGCCCGCGCTTCCTGCCGCTCGACCGTCTTGCGCGACTGTGCCAGCTGGTCACGCAGCCTGGCAATCTCCTCTCGGCTCGCCGTATCGGGGATCTCCACGACCTGCGGCTCAGTCTGCATCTTCTGCTCATGCTTGAGCGCGTCCACCTCGGCCTGCTTATGCAGCATCTCGACCTTGATGGAACTGAGCTCCGCCTCAGCCGACTTGAGGTGGAATTTCATATCTGCCACCTGCGTCTGGGCACGCTGCTCCGTCTCCATGGCCTTCTGCTCAAACGCCGCGCGCTGGTTCTCCGCCTCCGCACGGGCTTTCTGCTCCGCCTCGAGTTCGGCCTTGAGGGCCTTGTACTCTTTGAGTGTTGTGATGTCGCCATTCAGGACACCTTGCTTAAGTTCAGGAGGAGCAGACTTGCGAGCAACTTCGTACACAAGCGACTTAGGTAGTTCTTCGAGCATTGCTTGGTTAGGCAAATTTTGCCTAACGAAATCGTGATATGCCAAGATGTTCTGTACCGTTTTCACTTTGAGGCCAATGCTTTCGCACCAAGCATAAAAGCGTCCGCCTACATGATTTCCCGCGGTTCCTGACATTTCATCGCGAGCAGCCGCCAGTTCCTCGCCAATGTCATAGATGGCTTTCGACTGAATGCCGCGGATGGTCGCCTCATGCTTTCGCAAACTCGCGCCAAGATCGGCGGAAACTTCGGCATAGTCGAATTTCTTTTGAATCTCGAACCCCATATTCGTTCACCTCCTTATTCATTAATTTCTGTTTTAGCAAGCCCAGAGGTATAAAAACGGCTTACTCTACACCTCAAAGCTTTTGCGAGCGATGGCAGCATATCCGCATTGAATTTATACACACCATGCTCATACTTCCAATAGACGGAGCCATTGCTGAAACCAAGGGATTTGGCCATTTCATCGGTTGTAAGCCTCAGTTCCTTCCGCCTATCTGCGATATACGCAAGATTGAATTCGCTCACTATGTCACCTTCTCTATACTTTCTATTTTAGAAATTGGCCACATCTATAATATACGCTTTCTAAAATAGAAAGTCAGGGATTATTTTTCTATTTTAGAAAATTTATCTTTCCGTTATGGAAAGCCATTGTATAATCAATACTATAGAAAGGAGTGGCATGTATGCTAACAGGAGAACGAATCAGGAACACCCGCGAAGACATGGATATACTACAACAAGAACTAGCTGACGCAATTAAAATTAACGTTAGTGTTTTGAGTAGAATCGAAAAAGGAACCCGTCAAATCCGAGACGATGAACTGGTAAAAATTGCCGACAAACTACACGTCACGACCGACTACCTGCTCGGCCGCACCGACGACGCCCGGCCACTGGAGGCCCTGTTCGCGCCGCCCGCCGTTCCCGCAGCCACCCCATCCCTCACGCCCCAGGACCGCGAGTTCCTGCACAAGTACCACACCCTCACCCCCGACCACCAACAGGACATCGACCACCAGCTCGACTTCCTCTACGACAAAGACCGACCCAAAATCGAAGACACGGCAACCTGATCCGCATCCCGCCCGCCCTCTGGCAACAAAAAAGACCGCCCATAAGGCGGCCAGGAAATAGATAGAGTAGACGGTTCGCACGATTTTCGCACGATAGAAATTGCACGCATCCGTTGTGTTTCTGGGGCTCAGGGCATGCCGCTCCTGTTGCCCCACACGATTTTCGCACGATTTTCGCACGATTTTCGCACGATAGAAATCCCCTCAATCCGTTGCGCTGCAAGGGCTTCCGGCTATCGTTCGCCCACACCTTCGCACGATTTTCGCACGATTCTCGCACGATTCTCGCACGCAAACTACTGATTGCCAGTCCCACACAGCATATCTCTTACATGGCACTGTGTAATCTTTGTGTAAAAATTCGCACATTTTCAGGAGGGATTAATTTGTCTACAAACCAAGATCTTACACAAATCATCGACAATTTACGTGAGCAAGCAGAATCCAATGAGCTTGAATTTAAAGAATCATTGAATAAATTACCGAAAGACTTTTGGGAAACATATTCTGCTTTTGCAAATACGCATGGTGGTTTTATTATCTTAGGAGTCAAAGAAAAACCTCACATCTCCATCACTGGAGTAAATAATCCGGACCATATCATTCGGGATCTTTTTAACACCGCCAATAATAAATCAAAAATAAGTCACAATCTGTTAGAAGATAAAAATGTGATAAAGCATACTATTGACGGTAAATGCATAATCTCAATTTTTATTCCAGAACAAGAGCAATCGAAAAAGCCTGTTTATCTCAATAATAATTACGCTTATACCTATATACGAAAAAACGAAGGCGATTATATTGTTTCCGATGATGAACTTCGTCGTTTTATACGAAATGCATCTGATGACCTAGATAGCGAATTATTAGATGAGTATACTTTTGAAGATTTGAATCTTGAAAGTGTTTTGGCATTCAAGAATATAATTAACGCTAGAAATCCATCTATGCATTATCTGGAAATGGATAATCTGGAATTTCTGATAGAAATGGGTGTATTTCAACTAGATCGAAAAGATAAAAGAAAACCTAAGCTCACAATCGCTGGCCTTTTGTTTTTAGGAACATATGATGCAATACGCAGTAAATTGCCACAATTTCATCTAGAATATATAAACCGTCGAGGTATCTCTGCTACTGAGAGATGGATTGATCGAGTTTCTACTGGAGATCTTAACTATAAAGATTTGAATGTATTTGGATTTTTCCAGATTGTTCGAGAAAAATTAAAGGCAACGATCGAAGATTCTTTTGAACTTGATGAAAATAGCGTTCGTAAATCTCCTGTAGAGCTAGAAACTGCCTTGCGTGAAGCTCTTGCAAACATGCTTATTCACGCTGATTATTTTGACAATACATCTGATATAAAAGTCGTTGTTGATAATTACTTTTATACTTTTCACAATCCTGGAATGATGCGCGTATCTGTTGCTCAATTTTTCGCAGGTGGAAAATCTTTGCCACGTAACAACACACTGATTACCTTTTTTAGACGAATGGGTATATCCGATCGTGCTGGCACTGGTGGAAAAACGATTCTTACATTTGCAATTGCCAACAAATATCAAATGCCTGAACTTGAAGTCACCACTGATTCAACCACACTGAAATTATGGGTTGCTACTCCACGTGGAGCACATCCAGAGCTAGATGATGATACAAGAAAAGTATTAGCTTACATCAATGAAAAAAAGAATGTTAGTAAATCGCAAATCATATCAGACACAGGCTTATCGGCTTATAAGGTTCGCAAGGCATTGAACACGCTTATCGATAATCATATCATTTTTTCTTCTGGGAAAGGTCGTGCAACTAGATATACTTGGTCACCTAGTGTAATTGAACGTGTTGATGTGGCCAATCGCATTCGAGATCTTATTATTAAAGATTTTTAAAATTTATCTTGTGCAGCATCATCTAACATTGACCATCTGCCTCTGGAAGGCGCAGTATCTCGAAGACCACAGGAGATACGAGACCACCGCAGTGGACGAATAAGGTTAGAGGATTTTTCTGCTATCGACGTAATAAAAAGCCGCCGCCTCCGGCAACAAAAAGGCCGCCCGCAGGCGGCCATGAAAGGAATAGCTATAGATTGAAAACACGTACATCAATGGAGATTATTCAGGAGATGATGGCGCACAGCCGCCTCGCATCTCCAGAATTCATAGAAATGGTGGAAAGAGCGGTCAATATGCAAGCACAATGGGAGACTGCCATGTCGCCGCTCCATAAACATCTTGACATGATGCAGAAAATCAAAGGCATGGACTCGCAACAGCTTCAAGAGCTGGCAAGCATCGTCAGCAGCCCAGGAACGATTGCAGCCATCCAGCCAGCTCTGGATTATATCGAGAAGGAACGACCTGATTTGTATCAGGAACTCCAAAAGCCCATTCGAGATGCAGGCATGGACAAGGCGCCCCAATACAAAAAGAAATGCAGTCACAGGCGTACACGTACATCGCAGAAAGCTAGTCGCTTCGTCCTTCGTTCAGACGCTAATCGTTCGAGAGCCTATAGGAAACTGCTGTCAATGTCTTCGACTAGACTATCCTTCCTCTTGACTGCTCTAGGAAACCTTGGCGACGCCATGCCGCCAGAATTGGAGCACTCAGTTCATGTTCTTGTCTTCGTGCTTACGATTCTTTTGATAATAAACTATGAGTGTCATAATCATGATAATGACACCAAGTAAATTGTACAACGTCTCTCCGACATCAGTAGATACCTTCAGGATTCCCTCAACATATCGGAATCCCATCCAGATGATAAGCAAATAGATCAAGATGTTCGTCATAACTATACCTCCTTCGCCGTCTTCCTCTATCATACCACACCATCCCCCGCCTCTGGCAACAAAAAAGACAGCCCCGCAGGCGGCCCTAGAAGAAAGGAGATTCATATGGACTTTATTGAATTACTACCATTTGTTACTACGCAAATATCCGTCACTACTCATAACGGAACAACCGGTTTTGGTACTGGTTTCTTTTTCGCTTTTGAACATCAACAAGAAACAGAAGAGATGTCTTACGCTCCTCTTTTGATAACGAATCGTCATGTAGTGAAAGACGTTGCGAAAATGACGATAACAATCACCAGGAAAGATGGGGATGGGCCTAAGATAGGCGATGCGATGTCTCTTTCTTTTGACAATACAGAATGTCCTATTCTTCTTCACCCAGATCCATCCGTTGACCTTGCAGCAATCATGATAGGATCAATCATCCAGCAATATACAAACTCTCTATTTATCCCATATTTTTCAGTTCCAGATTTGCCAACCGAAAATGAATTAAGAAATATAAATGTAATGCATGACATCATTATGATTGGATATCCGGATTCGATTTCTGATGAGGTCAATCACATGCCAATTTTTCGAAAAGGCATTACTGCAACAAGACCAGATTTGAATTATGATGGCAAGAAAACGTTCTTAATAGATGCTTCCTGTTTCCCCGGCTCCAGTGGTTCGCCTGTCTTGTCATACGATAACGGAATATACCAGCTAGAGACAAAAGATTTCACTATAGGGAACCAAATCAAGCTGATTGGGATACAGTCTGCCACCTTTATTCATAATTCTACGGGGAATATTGTTCCGATAGAAATCCCAACGCAGATAATTCCTGGAATTACAGTACAAATACCAAACAATTTAGGAATTGTTGTCCGTTCTACCTGCATTCTGGATTTTAAGCCACTCCTCCCACTCATTCCACGATAAGCTTTTTGATCGCTTACCGTGGAGTGGTAGCATAAACGGCTTATCATCTATCGATGGTTTATAATCAGCCGGAACCATGTCTACCACCTCCTCGATAAAACGCTTGTGTCTTGACCAAGTCATGCGAGAGGTACATATTCCCCTCGATCATCTCCGTTGCCTTCTTGAATATACTGGGCACCAGCACCCACTCCACACGATTCTCGACCAGCAGGTCAGCCACCTTCGCGGCCACCTCGTAGACATTCGTCTTCGGAAACTTCTCATCATCCATGTCAAGTCACCACACTTTCACAAAACTTTCACTACTCTCTATGATACCACATTACCGGATCAGGTGGCACGGCAACCTGATCCGCATCCCGCCCGCCCTCTGGCAACAAAAAAGACCGCCCTACAGACGGCCATGAACCCTGAAAACGCTATAGAAGCACAGCTCCATTTTGGTATAATAATCTTGAAGGACGGTGAGCGATATGCCTTTCAAGAAACTGAGAAACGACATCGACGAGCAGATTCTCACGACCAAAGAGAAGCAGCGCGAGATCTCTGCCCGCTTGCAGCAGAACATCGAAGAATTTCATAAGGAGTGGGAGAAATACAACAAAGCACGAAAACAGTTTGGTAGAGACTACCATGCCTCCAAGCGCCGTGTCGATGCCACCAGAAAGGACATCGACAAATGGACAGCACCACAAATCAGAAACCAAGCCAGACAGAAAACAACTTGATTATTTTGTCGGTGCCGCCAAAATGGTACGAAAAAAAAGCCACTCATTCGAGCGGCTTTTTCGTCATTGTGCCAATTTCAAAGTTTTGCGTCTTGTCGTTTCACCAACTGTGCATCCATGGCATGGACGAACTGATCTCGATAATCATGCAGCGTTTTCCGGAATACCCCTTTCAGGTTGGCAATCGGATGGACTTCGCGCGATGATTGGGCGATTGCTTCTATCGTGATGCAAGATATCGTGTCCATGGATGACCATAAAACGTGAACAATGCTCGCGCATGTCCGAATCCAGTGCTTGTTCAGTACATCCTTGATTTCTTCTTCACTGATATCACTTTCTCTTTTGTCAGAAGTCCGACTGAATCTAACAATCTGCTCGATCAGGAACTCTTTCTTCTTTATCGCAAAGTAAAATGCCGGTATCACGCCGAATATGGCGGTAAAATATATGATTGGCAATACCACCATAGAACCTAAAAGTGTGCCGACAAACGCATCGCGACCGCTTGCTTGATATATCCGTGCCACAAATCCGATGACAATGCCAAGCAACGCTGCGTAAATTATTTCTTTCATCCCCATATTCTCACCTCGGTTCATTGGTCCACTTTGTCATTTCGTCCAAGAAAGATTTCAACACCTGCAAATATCGGAAATATCAGCAAACACTTTACCGCCTGCACCATATCAATCGCTGCCTGTGGAAGGAGCGGTGTGTTCGGCACAATCATACCGGTACGTATGTCCAGTTGCAGAAAATGCATTACTCCTAAGGCTGAAAAGAAGAATAGCAAGACGCTCGACGCAAAAGCAACGCATCCAAATATCTTGCTGAGCTTTCGTCCGTGACTTTTCCAATCATAATAGTCATAGCACAATCCTGCCGCATATATAAATAGCCCATTAAAGAAGTCTGCTGTCAGATTGGCTGCTGCAAACGTAGACAGGCTCACTAGTATCCACCGTATGATCTTGATAGCCTCCACCTCCCTCTATCTTGATTATACCAAAAAGCAGCCTCTCTGAGTAGATAATGCTGTAACATACGCATCGGCGTGCGCATGGCCGCCCGCAGCTCTGGTACAATGAGCATAGATACATCTGCCGGTCTCCGGAAAGAGGCAGCTCTATGCCAAGAGCACAGAAACAGAAGGCGGCAATCTACTGCCGCGTGTCCACGCTTCACCAGGTGGACAAGGATTCCCTGCCGATGCAGAGGCAGGACATGATAAACTATGCCAAGTACGTCTTGAGTATTAAGGACTATGAGGTCTTCGAGGATGCCGGATACTCTGGCAAGAACACCGACCGCCCGGCGTTCCAGGAGATGATGGAACGCATCGAGCGCGGAGAGTTTTCACATGTGCTCGTCTGGAAGATTGACCGCATCAGCCGCAATCTCCTAGACTTTGCGACGATGTATGCGCGGTGCAAGAAACTCGGCGTGACGTTCGTATCGAAGAATGAGCAGTTCGATACCAGCACGGCAATGGGCGAAGCCATGCTCAAGATCATCCTGGTCTTCGCCGAGCTGGAGCGCAACATGACAAGCGAGCGCGTCGCCTCGACGATGAACGCCCGGGCCGCCGAGGGGAAATGGAATGGCGGCCGTGTGCCATTTGCTTATGCCTACGACCGCGAGACGGATTCCTTCTCGATCCGCGACGATGAAGCCAAGGTCGCGCTGGAGCTCAAGGATACCTACCTGCGCACACACTCCCTCACTTACACAGCCCGTCTGCTCAACGGGACAGGCAAGCGCACACGGCGCGGCTACGCATGGACGCCGGCCACCGTGGCCATCATCCTGCGCAGCCCGTTCTACCGTGGGACGTACCGCTACAACTACCGCGACGAATCGGATGTGACGTTCAGCTTCAAGGCGCAGAATGAGTGAATCCTCTGCGCGAAGCATCACCCACCCCTCTTCTTGGAAGCAGACTGCCGCCAGGTTGATTACTGGCTGGACAAGAACCGCCGCCATCACGGCAAGGCCACCCATGTGCAGCGGAAACACGTACACATCTTCGCTGGGCTGATTCGGTGCGGTGTTTGCGGCAGCAACTACGCAGCGTCGGTTGACCGTGCCCGTGTCTCCGGCTATCAGCCATCCATGTATAACTGTGGTGGCCGACGCCAGAAAGGCACGTGCAAGAACCGCTACGTAAACGACATCACGATTGGCGGCTTTGTCTTCAACTACATCAGCAACGTGATTCGCCTGCGAACGGCTTTCCGCCCGCAGTGGTCCCTGGCACGCATCCAACGCTTCCTCCTGCAGGACGAGAATTTCCGTGAAGTCGCTTCGCTGTCAGCCGACACACTCCGGCGTGTGCAATCCATCCTGCTCGGCTATACCGTCGGGACGGCTGAGTATCAGGCAGGCCAGGATATGCGCGGGCATGGCAATGCAACAGCACAGGCACGCGAGGCAAACCCGAGAGCCGAGCTCGAGAGGAAGAAACGCGCCCTGTCACGCCTCACACACCTCTTCCTCTACGCAGAAGATGAGATGCACGAAGCCGACTTCCTGCGAGAGAAACGCAGCCTGCAGGATGACATCGCCAGTCTGCAGGACGACCTGGCAAAAGCAGAGCAGGCATCCGTCTTTGCCAGCTCCATGACCGACGAGGAGTTCCTGCAGAAAGCCGCCCGCCTCCTCTTCCAGGACGCCATGGGACATGGCAGCATTGATTTCCCGGGTCTCGCTCTCCACGTTGGCAAGCTGGAGCTCAAGAACTTCATCAACGCCGTCATCGAGCAGATCATCGTGCTGGACGGTCGCATCACGCAGCTCACCTTCCGCAACGGCGAGGTCCACACCTTCCTCTATGCATGAAAAAAGCCTTCCCAACTGCGGGAAGGCTTTCTTGCTACATCATTCTTTTTCTTTGTTGGCCTCAGCCTCACGCTGACGGTCCAGTTCCTCGAGTTCCTTGAGCTCGGCGGCGCGTTCCTCATCCGGTTGCTTGTGTGAAATATACATTGCATCGCCGAAGGAGAAGAAGCGGTACTTCTGCTCGACGGCGGTCTTGTAGGCGCTGAGGATGAAGCTGCGGCCGGCGAAGGCGCTGATGAGCATGATGAATGTGGATTTTGGCAGGTGGAAGTTGGTGATGATATAATAGAGAGAGCCGTACGCAAATTATCAAAAATATGTTGCAAAAACAAACTATATTATGTATAATGTAGTTAACAGAGCTGCCCATATCGTTGATATGGGGGCCAGGCTGGATTATACGTAATCCAGCCTTTTTATTTTGTCAACGAACAGGAGATTATCATGCTGAAGACACCACTCGACATTCCGCAGCAGCTCGCTCAGTTCCAGAGACACGGTATACTCGTGGAGGACAAGGCTGTGGCGCTGTCCATACTAGAGCGCGTTTCCTACTACCGATTATCCGGCTATGCACTGGAGTTCCGCACGAGTGCCCATTCCAGCCACTACATACCTGAGACGACCATTGAACAAATCTATGATCGATATCGCTTTGACGAGGATTTGCGTCATATTCTGCGCAAGTATCTGGAGATAGCAGAAATCTTCTACCGCACGCAGATTGCAAATACGATTGCCTTGCGAAAATGCAGTCAGCCGCCACATGAACAACATTATGATGTTGCTAACTATTATCGAAAGAATCACTTCAGTGATTTGATGGTACAACTCCGCCAGCAACTGCACTACTACAAGGATAGTCTATTCATACAGCATCACATGGATAAGTACCACGGACGCATGCCACTCTGGGTGCTAGTGGAAGTCATGTCCCTTTCAACGCTGTCAAAATACTACAGTTGCCTGTACCGCTCAGATCAGGAAGCTGTGGCTGCACCATTGAATACAAGTGCGCGTACCCTGCACAATCATCTTCATGCCCTATCAGTGCTCCGAAACAAATGCGCACATGCCGCCCGCCTTTACAATACAGTGTTCAACCCCAAGGTTATCCTCCCAACAAAAACCTTGCGCAGCACACCATCGTTGCAAACAGATACCCTCTTCGCTTATCTCATCATGCTGGCCTATCGGCTGCCAAATTTCACAATCCAGCAGGGCTACAAAAAAGAACTCATTTCTCTGCTAGACGCATATCGCGGAAAAGTGGAATTCGACAAGATTGGCTTGCCAAATGCCACTGAAGCTGAGTTGCTGATGATTTTACAGAACGCTTAATCTCCATTTTATTCACATGTCGCATCATCATAAATCTCCATAAGTTTCCCAAGACAAGAAACGCCTTCCCATTTATGAGAAGGCGTTTCTTTGCATTTATTCTTTTTTCTTCGCTTCGGCCTCGCGCTTGCGGTCGAGGGCTTCGAGCTCTTTTAGCTCTTCCGCGCGCTCGGCGAGGGGCTGGGGGCGCTGGATGAACATGGCGTCGCCGAAGGAGAAGAAGCGATACTTCTGTTCGACGGCTGTCTTGTAGGCGCTGAGGATGAAGTTGCGGCCGGCGAAGGCGCTGATGAGCATGATGAGGGTGGATTTTGGCAGGTGGAAGTTGGTGATGATGGCGTCGACGATCTTGAAGTCGTAGCCGGGGTAGATGAAGATGCCGGTCCAGTCGCTCTTGCCGGCAATCTCGTTTTTGGCGGTGGCGGCGGACTCGAGGGTGCGGATGCTCGTCGTGCCGACGGCGATGACGCGGTGACCGGCCTTCTTGGTCGCCATGATGAGTTTGGCGGTCTCGTCGGGGATGCAGTAGTACTCTTTGTGCATCTCGTGCTCTTCGATGTTGTCGACGCTGACGGGGCGGAAGGTGCCGAGGCCGACGTGCAGGGTGACAAAGCCGAGGTTGACGCCCATCTCGCGCAGTTCCTGCATCTGCTCTTTGGTGAAGTGCAGACCGGCGGTCGGGGCGGCGGCGGAGCCCTCCTCGCGGTTGTAGACGGTCTGGTAGCGCTCCTTGTCCTCGAGTTTCTCGTGGATGTAGGGCGGCAGCGGCGTCTCGCCGAGGCGGTCGAGGATCTCCTCGAAGATGCCGTCGTAGTGGAACTCGACGATGCGGCCGCCGAAGTCGGTGTGTTCGGTGACGGTGCACGAGAGCTCGTCACCGAAGCGGATGACGTTGCCGGGCTTGGCTTTCTTGCCGGGCTTGACGAGCGTCTCCCAGTGATTGGCGTCGAGGCGGCGCAAGAGGAAGACTTCGACTTTGCCGCCCGTCTGGTCGCGGTGGCCGATGAGGCGGGCCGGCATGACGCGCGTGTCGTTGAAGATCAGGGTGTCGCCGGGCTCGAGGTATTCCTTGAGGTCGTAGAAGTGGCGGTGCTCGATGGTCTTCTCTACAGGGTCGAGGACCATGAGGCGCGAGGCGTTGCGCGGCTCGATCGGCACCTGGGCGATGCGCTCTTCTGGCAGGTCGTAATCAAAATCGGATAATAACATGGTAAAAACCTCTCTATATAATTTAGTAGGAATCGGTCTGCAGGGTGACGCCTGTGTAGTAGTGGTGCAGGATGTCGGCATAGGATTTGCCCGTCTCGGCCAGCCGCTTTGCGCCCCACTGGGAGATGCCGAGGCCGTGGCCAGCGCCAAAGCCCGTGAAGGCGACGCTGTCTTTGGTGAGCTTGGCATCAAAAAGCGCGCTCTTGAGGCCGAGCAGGCTGCGCCAGGCAGTGCCGGAAAGCGTGACACTCCCCTTCGTGCCCGTCACGGTCATCGCCTTGACGCGGCCCGAGGCGGTGCGGTCCTTGGCGGCGCGGCCGATGGCGAGCGGCGAGAGCTCGACGGCGCGCAGCCTGCCGATATTGTGGCCCTTGGCGGCGAGCTTCTTTTCGAGGTCGGCTGTGCTCATGGTCTTGGTCCAGGGCATGGTGCCCAGCGGCGTATCGCGGACGGCGCGCAGGTACGGCACATGGCTCCCCCAGACGTCTTCGCTCGACTCGGTCATGCCGCCGCTGTCGGTGTGGAACAGGGCTTCGATGGGCTGGCCGCCGTACGTCAGCACCTCTCCCCTCGTCGCGCGGACGGCGGCCGTCGAGGCTGTCTTTTCGGAGGCGATGCCCTTGTAGAGCTGGCAGTGCGTCGTCGTGCAGAGGTCGTAGCCCTCAGCGGCATGGCGGCCGCGGCTCTTGAGGGCAAAGCTGCGCGCGGCGACGCTCTGCGCCTTGAGGGCCTCGGCGGGCCAGTCGGTCGGCATCTCCTCGGGCACGACGCTCAGGAGGTAGTCATCGACCGGCACGATGTTGACGGCGGTCAGGCCCGCGCCCCTGTGGCGCAGCTCGAGCGAGCCGCGGTAGCGGCGGCCATCGAGCGCCAATCCCCCATCCGACTTGTCGGATGGGCGGATGAGCAGTATCTCGCCGCGCAGCTTCTCGCGGCCGACGAGGAAGGCGCCGTTCTGCCAGCGCACATCATACGACTGCCCCGCTGCCAGCGAGACAGACTTGCCCGTCTCCGTCTGGGCCATCCCCTTGCCGGCGGCCGGACTGATGGTCACGCTCCCCTGCCCCGCGGCCAGCCCGATGCGCAGATCCGGCCCCTGCTTCGCAGGCTGGGCCGCTGTCACGGCAGCTTTATTCGCCTTCGGTGCGGCGGGTGCATGATGGCGGGCCATGGCCGGAGTGGCGGCTGACAGCACGAGTGCGGCGGCCAGCAGGGCCAACAAAAATCTTCGCATTCTAGACACTCCCTTCACGATTGCATGGACCTCATCCGCCTCGCGGGCTCGGCACAGGCAGTGCTTCCTAGCGGGGCTCCTGCTTTCAGGAGTTGCCGGCGGCTTCTCTTGCCGCGCGGGCTTCTCGTTCGAGGCGGGCGCGCTTCTTGGCTTTGTTCTCTTTCTTGCGCTGCTTGCGGATCTCGCGGGAGTAGCGCTCTTCTTCGCTAAAGATGCAGCCGCAGTAGGGCTGGCGGTAGAGGCCTAAATCGTGGCTGATGTCGATGCCCTCCTGCCAGCCGGGGCGGAAGTCTTCGTAGTGGAAGGCGACGCCGTATTTCTCGGCGAAGTGCTCGGCGGTGCGGCGCATCAAGTCGTGCTGCTGGTAGATGCTGTAGAAGAGCGTCGAGGTGAAGGCGTCGAAGCCGTTCTCCGCGGCGAAGCGGGCTGTCTCTTCGAGGCGCCAGGTGTAGCACATCTGGCAGCGGCCGTTCGGCAGGGCTTCTGCTGGCAGGGCTTTCTTGAGGAAGTCGCGCAGGCGGTAGTGCTCGTCGGCGTGGAATGCCATGCCGACTTTCTCGGCGAACTCTTTAGCGGTCTTTAGGCGCATCTCCCACTCTCTGTAGGGGTGGATATTCGGGTTGAAAAAATAGCCGGTGGGCTCGATGCCCTCTTCCCGCAGTTTCTTGACGGGATAGCAGGAGCACGGGCCGCAGCACATATGGAGCAACAGTTTCAAGTGGCTCACCTCTCTTATCTTATTTTTCGGGATATGGGATGCCGAGATGGCGGTAGCCGGCCTCGGTGACGACGCGGCCGCGCGGCGTGCGGTTGATGAAGCCGAGCTGGATGAGGTACGGCTCGTAGACGTCCTCGATGGTGTCGCGCGCCTCGCTGATGGCGGCGGCGAGGGTGTCGAGGCCGACGGGGCCGCCCGCGAACTTCTCGATCATCGTGCGCAGCATGCGGCGGTCGGTGTGGTCTAGGCCGGCCTCGTCGACTTCGAGCATGCGCAGGGCCTTGTCGACGATGGCGTTCGTAATGACGCCGGAGCCCTCGATCTGGGCGACGTCGCGCACGCGCTTCAGCAGGCGGTTGGCGACGCGCGGGGTGCCGCGGCTGCGGCGCGCGATCTCGAGCGCCCCCTCGTCCTCGATGGCGATATCGAGGATCTCGGCGGCGCGCTTGATGATGTGCACGAGGGCGTCGGGCGTGTAGTACTCGAGGCGCGAGATGACGCCGAAGCGGTCGCGCAGCGGCGCGGCGAGGGCACCGGCCTTCGTCGTCGCGCCGATCAGCGTGAAGGGCGCTATGTCGAGGCGGATGGAGCGGGCGCTCGGCCCCTTGCCGATGATGATGTCGAGCGCGAAGTCCTCCATCGCGGAGTAGAGCACCTCTTCGACGCTGTGCGAGAGGCGGTGGATCTCGTCGATGAAGAGCACATCGTGCTCCTGCAGATTCGTCAGGAGCGCGGCGAGGTCGCCGCTCCTTTCAATCGCGGGGCCGGACGTCTGGCGGAAGTTGACGCCGAGCTCGTTGGCGATGATGCCGGCGAGCGTCGTCTTGCCGAGGCCCGGCGGCCCGTAGAGCAGGACGTGGTCGAGCGCCTCGCCGCGCGAGAGCGCCGCCTGGATGAAGATGGAGAGGTTCGCCTTGACCTTCTCCTGGCCGATGTACTCGCCGAGCTTGCGCGGGCGCAGGCTGTACTGCCAGTCGTCGCTGTGCTGCTCGTCCATGGAGACGATGCGGTCCTCGTCGTAAGAATCGAATCCGTCCAAAATGAGCCTCCTTCTTTACATGTGGCTGAGTTCCTTCAGCGAAGCCTTGATGATGGCTTCCGTCGTCTTGTACTTGGCCGTCTTGCGGATGACGGGCGCGATCTCTGAGGGCGTGTAGCCGAGCGACTGTAGCGCGGCCATGGCCTCCGAGGCGGCGTCGTCGCCGACTTCTTCACCGTTCTCGATGGTCAGGAGCTCCTCCTCCGCGCTGCCCTTAAAGGCGACCTTGTCCTTGAGCTCGAGGATCAGGCGCTCGGCCGACTTCTTGCCGATGCCGGGCAGCTTCGTCAGGACGCTCGCCTGCTTGTTCTGAATGGCGCGGCAGAGCCCTTCGACCGTGATGGCGGAGAGGATGCCGAGCGCGACCTTCGGGCCGATGCCGGAGACGCCGATAAGCTGCAGAAATAGGTCATATTCTTCTTCGGCGGCAAAGCCGTAGAGCACGATGGCGTCCTCGCGCACGCTCGTGTAGATGAAGAGGCTCGCCTCCTCCTTGAGGCGCAGCTTCGTGCGCGTCGAGTTCGCGACGAAGACGCGGTAGCCGACGCCGTGGACGTCGAGCAGGCAGTGGTCCGTGTGGAGCGCGATGACTCTGCCGTGAAGATATCCGATCATAGCTGATTCCTCCAAGTGATGCTATTCAGGCAGTGCGTCGTGCAGATGGCGATGGCCAGCGCGTCGGCCGTGTCGTCGGGCTTCGGCGGCTCGGGCAGGTGCAGGATTTTCGTGACCATGTAGATGACCTGGTTCTTGTCGGCCTTGCCGTAGCCCGTGACATCCTGCTTGATCTGCATCGGCGTGCGCTCGACGAGCCGCAGGTTGTTCTTGGCGGCCGTCAGGAGCACGATGCCGCGCGCCTGGCCGACGGGGATGGCCGTCGTGACGTTGCGGTTGAAGAAGAGCTTCTCGACGCCCATGACGTCGGGCTGGTACTTCTTGATCAGCGCGTCGAGCTCATCGTAGATCTTCATGAGGCGGTCCTCCATCTTCATCTTCGGCGAGGTGAAGATGGAGCCGTACGCGTGCGGGATCAGCCGGCTGCCGCGCGACTCGACGAAGCCGTAGCCGCAGATGGCCGTGCCGGGGTCAATTCCTAGTGCTAACATAAATTCCCCTAACATAAAACGTGTGAGAAATGCGAAAACAAGCCCCTACAAATCAAACGTTCGAATCGTTCGAATCGTAGAGGCTTGCCTCAAAAGCCCGTCCCCAGTCTATTACTCTTCGTCGTCCGACTCGTAGTTGCTGTAGACGTTCTGGACATCGTCGTTCTCTTCGAGGGCGTCGATGAGGTTCTGCATCTTCTCGGCATCCTTGCCGGCGAGGTGGACAGTCGTGTCCGGGACCATCGTGACTTCGGCCGAAGCCGTCTCGATGCCCTTCTCGCCCAGTGCCTTCTCGATGTCGTCGAAGGCGTCCGGCTCAGCCGTGATCTCGAAGACCTCGTCCTCTGCCTTCATGTCCTCGGCACCGGCGTCGAGGACGATCTCCATCAGGGCGTCCTCGTCGTCGAACGTTTCCTTCTCGACGATGAAGACGGCCTTCTTCTTGAACATCCAGGCAACGCAGCCGTCCTGGCCGAGGTTGCCGCCGAACTTCGAGAAGAGGTGGCGCACATCGGCAGCCGTGCGGTTGCGGTTGTCCGTCAGGATGTCGAGCATGACAGCCGTGCCGCCCGGGCCGTAGCCCTCGTACATGAGCTCTTCATACGTGCCGCTCTCCGTGTTGCCGAGACCTTTCTCGATCGCACGCTTGATGTTGTCCTTCGGGATGTTGTTGGATTTCGCCTTCGAAAGAGCCAGCTTCAGGCGCATGTTGCCCGTGGGATCTGCGCCGCCCATGCGGACAGCGATCGTGATCTCACGGCCGATCTTCGTCGTGATCTTGCCGCGGATGGCATCGTTGGCACCTTTCTTGCGCTTGATATTGGCCCATTTAGAATGTCCTGACATATAAGAAACCGCCCTTCAATCAAAATTACACGCTATCGTGTGATAACTTACTTATTTTACCATAAAACGCGCCATATCACAACCACATGGCGCGTTTTTCTCATCTCAGATCACTCGGCTCACTTCACGAGCTTGAAGTACTTCTTCTTGCCCTTCTTGACGATGGCCTCGCCATCCTTAAAGTCGCTCTCCTGCAGGATGTAGTCGACATCCTTGACCTTCTCGTCATTGAGGGAGAGGCCGTTCTGCTGGATCAGGCGGCGGCCCTCGCTCTTGGAGGCGAAGACCTTGCCGGCCGTCAGGATGTCGAGGAGCTTCTTGCCCGTCTCGGCGGCGATCGTCGGCATGTCGGCCGTGTTACCGGCACCGCCGAAGAGCGCCTCGGCGGCCTTCTTGGCCTTGTCGGCCTCTTCTTCGCCGTGGACGATCTTCGTGACCTCGTAGGCGAGCACGCTCTTGGCCTCGTTGATGGCGGAGCCCTCGAGGCTGCCGAGGCGGCGGACCTCGTCCATCGGCAGGAAGGTCAAAAGCGCGAGGCACTTCTCGACGTCGGCGTCATCGACGTTGCGCCAGTACTGGTAGAACTCGTACGGCGAGGTCTTCTCGGCGTCGAGCCAGAGGGCGCCGCCCGCCGTCTTGCCCATCTTCTTGCCGTCGCTCTTCGTCAGGAGCTTGTTCGTCAGGCCGTAGACGGCCACGTTGTTCTTGCGGCGGTTGAGCTCGACGCCGGCGATGATGTTCGACCACTGGTCATCGCCGCCCATCTCGAGCTTGCAGCCGTAGCGGCGGTTGAGCTCGAGGAAGTCGTAGGCCTGCATGACCATGTAGTTGAACTCGAGGAAGGTCAGGCCCTTCTCCCAGCGCTGCTTGTAGCACTCGGCCGCGAGCATGCGGTTGACGGTGAAGCAGGCGCCGACATCGCGCAGGAGGTCGATGTAGTTGAGCTTTCTAAGCCAGTCGCCGTTGTTGACCATGATGGCCTTGCCGTCCGAGAAGTCGATGAAGCGGGCGATCTGCTTCTTGAAGCACTCGCAGTTGTGCTCGATGTCCTCGTCCGTCAGCATCTTGCGCATGTCGGTGCGGCCCGTCGGGTCGCCGACCGTGCCCGTGCCACCGCCGACGAGGCAGATCGGGCGGTGGCCGGCGCGCTGCATGTGCGCCATCGCCATCAGGGCGATGAAGTGGCCGGCGTGGAGGCTGTCGGCCGTCGGGTCGAAGCCGATGTAGAAGGTCACGCGCTCCTTGTCGAAGAGCTCGCGGAGCTCTGCCTCATTCGTGCACTGGGCGATGAAGCCTCTCTCTTTCAGGGTGTCAAATACATTTGCCAAAGATCTCTCTCCTTTATCTCAGGTATCTCAGGCAGCACGCCTCAGGTGCTGCTCGTCATTCCACTCAGTTGCATCAGTCTCGTTAGTTGCGTCCCTTGGAGACGCTGCTGCCCGGCTCAGGCGCGGCACCGCCGCCACCGCCGGCAGAGGCCGGAGCACTCGCCGGTGCCTGGCCCTGCGGCGCTGCGGGCTGCTGGCCCGGCTGCTTCTTGCCTTCGTCCTTGGACGTCTTCTCGGCAGGCTTCTCTTCCTTCTTGGCCGGCGCGGCGCTCTTCTTGGTGACGGCCGTGCTCTTGTCGTCCTCGAGCGAGCCGATGGAATCGCCGCCTGACGACTCGGAACCGTCGAAGTCCTTGGCCGGCGTGCCCTTCAGGGCCTCGGTCATGAAGTTCTTCCAGATGGTGGCCGGCACTGTGCCGCCGTAGATGCCGCCCAAGGAGGTGTTGTCGTCGTTGCCGATCCAGACGCTCGCGACGAGGTCGGGCGTGTAGCCGACGAACCACGCGTCGTGGTAGTCACTCGTCGTGCCCGTCTTGCCGGCTGCCGGGCGGCCGATGCTGGCGCGGCGGCCCGTGCCGGCGCGGATGACATCCTGCAGCATGCTCGTGAGGTCGGCCGCGCTCGACTCGCTGATGACATTGTGCTGCTCGGGATTCGCCTCGTCGATGACCTTGCCGTTGCGGTCGAGGACCTTGACGATGACGACGGGATCGACGTGGACGCCCTTATTGGCAAAGGTGCCGTAGGCACTCGTGAGCTCCAGGGGCGTCACGCCCTTCGTCAGGCCACCGAGGGCCGAGGCGAGGTTCTTGTCGTTGTGCGGGCCGTCCATGACGAGCGTCGAGATGCCCATCTCCTGCGCGTAGTAGAGCACCTTCTCGATGCCGAGCTTCTGCGCGATCTTGACGGTTGGGACGTTCATCGAGTGCTGGGCGACCTGGCGCATCGTGACGGGGCCGCTGAAGGTGTGCTCGTCGTTCTGCGGCTCCCAGTCGCCGATCTTTATCGGGCTGTCGTTGATGACGGTCAACGGGGAGAACTTGTTCTCGAGCGCCGCCGCAAAGACGAACGGCTTGAAGGCAGAGCCCGGCTGGCGCTCGGCCATCGTCGCGCGATTGAACTGGTCCGTGCCGCGGCCGCCGACCATCGCCTTGACGTAGCCCGTGTGCGGGTCGAGGGCTACGAGGGCGCCCTGCGGCTGCACGACGCCGTTTGCGTCCTTGCGGCCGTTCGGCAGGCCCTTCATCGCCTTCTCGGCGGCGCGCTGCATGTCCATGTCGATCGTCGTGTAGACCTGCAGGCCGTCCTTGTAGACGGCGTCAGCGCCGTACTTGTCGATGAGCTTCTGGGTGACGTAGTCGACGAAGTACGAGGCCTCGCCCTTGTCGTCTTTCGCCGGGTCCGGCTTGACGAGGTCGGGCTTCTCGTTTTTCGTCTTCTCCGCCGTGGCCGAGTCGAGGTAGCCGTACTTGACCATCTGGTCGAGCACGGTCGCCTTGCGCTCCTGCGCGGCCTGAAGGTTGTTGAGCGGCGAGTAGTAGTTCGGGCTCTTCGGGATGCCGGCGAGCATCGCGCACTCGTTGAGCGTCAGGTCCTCGACGTCCTTGCCGAAGTACGTCCGGGCCGCGGCCTGCACGCCGTAGGCGCCCTGGCCGAAGTAGATCTGGTTGAGGTAGAGCTCTAGGATCTCGGACTTCGTGTACTGGTGCTCGAGCCGCAGTGCGAGGAAGACCTCCTGGATCTTGCGCTTCAGCGTGCGGTCCTGCGTCAGGTACGCGTTCTTGGCGAGCTGCTGCGTGATGGTCGAGCCGCCCTCTGAGACGGTGCGGCCGCGCAGGTTGGCCCAGATGGCGCGGGCGATGCCGCGCGGGTCTACGCCAATGTGGTCGTAGAAGCGGTTGTCCTCGACGGCGACAAAGGCGTCCTGCAGGTTCTGTGGGACCTGGTCGAGCTTGACGGGCATGCGGTTCTCCGCCGCGTGGATCGTCGCGATCTCGTTGCCGTCGCTGTCGTAGACGAGCGAGGATGCCGGCGGGCGGATGTCGTCCGCCAGGTCGGATTTCGTATTCATGCTAGCGGTCAGGAAACCGCAGCCGATGCCGGTCAGCATGACCAGGAAGACAATCGCAATGCCGATGAGTGTCTTGTGCTTGGCGGTGTTGCCGCCCTTCTTCGGACTGCGTTGTTGTTGATGGCTTCGTTGGGAACGTTTTTCCATAAGGCGCCTCCTTCAAACATATACGGCTCCTATTTTACCACACTTTCGTGGAAAAGCCTATGCCTGATGTCATTTCCGTACCTCTGCGCGTGCGGCGCATCACTTGAGCTCGACGACGGTCGCGCCCGTGCCGCCCTCGGTGATGTCGGCGAACTGGAAGCTCTGGACATTCCGGTGATGCTTGAGATACGCGTGGATGCCCTTGCGGAGCGCGCCCGTCCCCTTGCCGTGGATGATGAGGACCTGCGAGAGGCCGGCCATGACGGCGTCGTCGAGGAACTTGCCGACTGCGACCTCGGCCTCGTCGACCATCATGCCGCGGATGTCGATCTCGCGGCCGATTGTCTGCGTCTTCTGCATGAAGGCGTTGGACTGGCGACGCGAGGAGGTGGACGGTGCGGCTGCCTTCATCTCCTTCGGCGCATGGTCGAGGAAGCGGCAGGCGGAGGCCTTGACCTTCGTGTGGAGGCTGCCGATCTGGACGGTCAGCTCCTTGCCCTGGACGGAAAGGACCGTGCCCTTCTGGTCGAGCTTCTTGACGTAGACGATGTCGCCGGGCTGTATCGTCTTGAGGCTCACGGCCTTGCCGACGCCCTTCTGGGCCATGATGCCGGGGCGCGACTTCTCGAAGGCCTCGTTGAGCTTCGCGCGGGCGTCCTGGATGGCCTGCTGGCGGCGCTTGATGCCCTGGTCGTCGAACTGCTCTTTGAGCTCCTTGATGATGGCCTCGGACTCGCGGCGCGTGCGGCGCACCATCGCGGCGCTCTGCTCGCGCGCCTTGCGGATGAAGTCGCCCTTCTTCTTGGCGAGCTCTTCCTTCGTGCGCGCGACTTTCGCCTCGAGCTCGGTGACGCGCTGCTGGCGCTCGAGGATGTCGGCGTTGCGCTGCTCGTACATCATCTTCTCGTTCTCGAGCTCGTTGATGACGTGCTCGAACTGCGCGTGGTCGGCCTTGACGAGCTGCTGCGCGCGGAGGATCAGGGATTCTGAGAGGCCGAGGCGACGGCTGATGGCGAAGGCGTTGCTCGCGCCCGGCATGCCGATGAGCAGCCGGTACGTCGGCCGCAGTGTCTTGACGTCGAACTCGACGCAGGCATTCTCGATGCCCTCGCGCGAGTAGGCAAACGTCTTGAGCTCGGAGTAATGCGTCGTGGCGACGGTCGTCGCGCGCAGCTGCAGGAGCTTCTCGAGAATGGCCATGGCGAGCGCCGCGCCCTCCTCGGGGTCGGTGCCCGCGCCGAGCTCGTCTAAGAGCACGAGGTCGTCCTCCTCGACCTGCTTCAGGATGCGCACGATGTGCGTCATGTGCGCGGAGAAGGTCGAGAGGCTCTGCTCGATGCTCTGCTCGTCGCCGATGTCGGCGTAGATGTTCGGGTAGACGGCGATGACGGGGTCCGGCGCCGTCGGCAGGTAGCAGCCCGACTGGGCGAGCAGCACCATCATGCCGAGTGTCTTCATGCTGACCGTCTTGCCGCCCGTGTTCGGGCCGGTGATGAGCAACATGCGGTAGTCCTCGCCGATGCGGATGTCTATCGGCACGACTTTGTCCTTCGCGATGAAGGGATGGCGCGCCTCGCGAAGGTCCGTGCGGCCCTCGCGGTTGAGCTCCGGGCGGTTTGCCTCCATCATCTGCGCGAGGCGCGCCTTGGCAAAGGCGAAGTCGAGGTCGCCGAGGATGCGGCAGTTCTCGGCGAGCGTCCCGCTGTTCTTGTTGATCTCGGCGGACAGGTGGCGCAGGATGCGCTGGATCTCCTGCTGCTCGGCGAGCGTCAACTGCTTGACGTCGTTGTTGAGCTCGACGACGGCCATCGGCTCGATGAAGAGCGTCGCGCCCGTGGCCGACTGGTCGTGGACGATGCCCGGGAAGCGCGAGCGGTACTCCTGCTTGACGGGGATGACGTAGCGCTCGTCGCGCACGGTGACGATGGCGTCCTGGAAGAATTTCTGGTACTCGGCATTGTGGAGGATGCTCGAGATGCGCTCCTTGATGTGCGCCTGGGCGGCGTGAAGCTCGCGGCGGATGCGCCGCAGCTCGACGCTCGCGTCCTCGCGCATGGCGCCGTGCTCGTCGACGGTGTTGTCGAGCAGGCGCTCGAGCTGGCCGAGGATCTCGATGCTCCTCGCCCACGAGCGGAGCGTCGGCGCCTCCACCTCGCTGTCGCGGAAGAAGTGCTTGATATTCCGCATCGCGTAGAGGGTGCTCATGATGCTCGTGATTTCGTCGAGGTCGAGCACGGCCCCCATCTTCACTTTCTTCAGATGCGGCCGGATGTCGAAGATGCCGCCGAACGGCGGTGCGGCCGTCGCGAGGACGGTCACGGCCTCTGTCGTCTGCTGGATCCACTCGACGGCTTCGTCGAAGTCGCTCGTCGGCAGCATCGTCTGGGCGCGCTCCTTGCCGATCAGCGAGGAGGCACAGCCCGCGAGCATCTCCCGGACCCTGTCGTATTCCATGATCTTATAGGTTTCTTGTTCCATCAGTTACCTCTATCTCAATCTACATCTGGGGAAATCAGAGCACGCCGCGGAAGTAGTGGCCGCGCGTGATGTCTTTGCCCTCCTGCTCGTGGATCCAGGAAAGCTGGGCCTCGTCAGGCTCTTCGGGGAAGGCCATCGCCTTCCGGTAGGCCTTGATGATGGCCGCGATCTCTTTCTCCCCCATGGCCTTGGCCTCGATCTGCATCGTCTCGATGCCCGCGGCGCGAAACTTCATCGCGTGCGGCATCATCGAGAGAACCTTGCTGTTGAGCACGTGCATGTGGCAGAACTGGTCCATCGCGAGCGGGAAGAGCGCATCCTTGCGGTCCTTGAGCGCGAAGTGGCCGCGCGTGCACGGCTGGGTGCAGGGGCCCTCGCCGCAGCCGCCTAAAAAGCTGCCTGTCACGCAGTAGTTCGAGACCATGAGCTCGAGGCGGCCGTGCACGATGCACGTGAGCGGTAGCGGGCTCTCCTTGGCGAGCTGCCGGATCTCCTTGGCCGTGAGCTCCGGCGAGAGCGTCGCGCCAGAGGCGCCGTAGTCCTTGAGGAAGGCGAGCGTCTGCTTGTTGTAGGAGATCAGCGAGTAGTCGGCGTGGATGGCGAAATCCGTCAGGCGGCGCACGAGCGCGAGCATGGCGATGTTGTGGACGTGGACGGCGTCCGGCGGGAAGGCGGCGAGCAGGCGCTCAACGTGCTTCTGCTGGCCGTCGTGCACGATGCGCGGCGTGTTGAAGTCGATGCGCGCGCCGGCCTCTCTGGCCATCTGCCAGGCCCGCTCGTACTCCTCCGGGGCGATGACGCGGTGCTCGTACGACTCGCCGCCGAAGAGGATGCCGTCGGCGCCGGCCGCGAGGGCCGCCTCTGCCTTGCCGAGCGTGTCGACAGCGACGAGGAAGTCGGCCTTCTTGGGGGTCGGGCGCGCGATGCGGTCGGTGAATTTCGGCTCTGGGCGATGCTCACGCGCTTCGATCTCCTTGAGACGCAGCGCGTCGAGCGCTTCGACGGCCTTGCGGCGCGCCTCGTTGATCTCGCTCATCGGCACCATGACCTCGCCCGCGATATCGCAGTGCAGGCTCTTCATCTCATAGACGCTGGTGCCGAGGCGGCTGACCTGCTTGCGGATAATCTCCTCAGAGAGCGGCCGCTTGCGCGCCGGCTCGCCGATGAAGTCGGTCCTGCCTTCCCCCCGATGCCCCTCTGCATCGCAGAGGGTGACGGTCAGCGGCTCACCGACGGCGGCGCGGACCGCAATCGCGACGGGGATGCGGCGCACAGGAGCGCCCGACGCATACGTTTCTTTCGCGCGCTCCATGAGCCTTGCGTCGTAGACCTTGAAGACGCGGTCGTGGTCGCGCACGGCCGAGGGGATGGCGAACGAGACGGTGTCGCCCGCCTGCCCCTCCTCGACTGCGCGCCCTTTCGCATCGGTCAGGGCGGAGATAGTCGCCGTCACGCGGCCGCCGACCTTGACCCAGAAATCGACCTGGTCGCCGAGGCCGAGGCGGCCGCTGAGCTTCACGGTGACGATGCGCGCGTCCCAGTCGTAGGCCGTGACGCGGCCGATGAGCAGGCCACGGTTGTTCGGGCGGCGGTCGCTCATCATCGCCTTGCCCGGGCGTCCCTCAAGGTAGGCCGTCGTGAAGTCGCGGTTGAAGATCTGCGCGAGATCGTCGCGCTCTTCCTGCGTGACGGCATAGCCCTTGCCCGCATAGTACGTGTCGATGGCCTCGCGGTAGGTGCGCACGACGGTCGCGACGTACTCGGGGCGCTTCATGCGGCCCTCGATCTTGAGCGACGAGACGCCGGCCTCGATGAGGTCAGGGATGACGTCAATCGTGCTGAGGTCGCGCGGCGAGAGCAGGTAGGAGCCGGCCTTGTCGCCGAGCACGTCCTGCCCCTTCTCGTCGACGAGCGTGTACGGCAGGCGGCAGGGCTGCGCGCAGCGGCCGCGGTTGCCGCTGCGGCCGCCGATCATGCTGCTCATCAGGCACTGGCCCGAGTAGCAGACGCAGAGCGCGCCGTGCATGAACGTCTCGATCTCGACGGGCGCATGGGCGCAGATATGGCGGATCTCCTTGAGCGAGAGCTCGCGCGCGAGCACGACGCGCGTGAAGCCAAGCTCCGCGAGCGCCCGCACGCCCTCGAGGCTGCTGACCGACATCTGCGTGCTCGCGTGGAGCGGCAGGTTGGGTACCGTCTCATGGGCGACACGCGCGACGCCGAGGTCCTGCACGAGCACGGCGTCGGCCCCTGCCTCGTAGAGGAAGCGCAGGTAGTCCCTGAGGGGCCCCATTTCCTCGTCTGCCACGATCGTGTTGACCGTCACGTGGATGGCGACCTTTCGCAGGTGTGCGAAGTGGATGGCCTCGCGCAGCGCCTCGCGGTCGAAGTTACTTGCATAGGCGCGCGCGCCGAAGGCATTGCCCGCCAGATAGATGGCATTGGCACCGTTCTCCACCGCCGCCACGAGTGCCTCGCGGCTGCCGGCTGGTGCTAAGAGTTCTACCAAGATAATTCCTCCTGAAAATCCGAAAAAACAGCACGGGAAACCGCGTGCCGCTTTTCAGTCGATGTTATTCGTGTTGTTCGTTTTCGTGTTGCGCGCTGCCGCCTCCAGGCGGCGGCTCTGCTGGCTCTTCTGGCCCGTCTGCCTGCCTGGGCTGCTCAGGCTGTTCGGGAACATCCGGCAGCTGCGGCAGGTCGTCGAGCGAGTCGAGGCCGAAGCAGCGCAGGAAGGTCGCCGTCGTGCCGTAGAGGATGGGGCGGCCGATGACCTGCTTGCGGCCGAGCTCGCAGATGAGGTCGAGCTCCAAGAGCTTTGCAAGGGCGCGCTCGACGCGCACGCCGCGCAGCTGCTCGATCTCGGGCTTGGTGATGGGCTGCTTGAAGGCGATGATGGAGAGCGTCTCCATCGTCGGCGCCGAGAGGTGGCGGTCCGTGACCTGGCTCAGCCGCTCGACCGTCGCATAGGTCTCGGGCCGCGTGACGAGCTGATAGCCGCCCGCGACGCGCTGGACGGTCAGGCCGCTGCCTTCGGAGGTCAGCTTTGCCTGCAGGTCACGTGCGAGCTCGACCACGTCTGGCTCCTCGCAGTCCATGATGGCGGCCAGGCTCGCGAGCGGCAGGGGATTGCCCGCAGCAAACAGCACAGCCTCAAGCGTCGCCTCGCGGCTCAGTTCCGCCTGACGGCCGGCTTCATTCTCTTTCATCCTCTACTCCTCTCCTTTCGTTCCGCCAGACAATGGTGATCGTCCCGAAGAGATGCGACTGCTGGGCTGTGACTGTGCGCTGCTTCATAAGCTCAAGCAGGGCCAGAAATGTCACGACAAGCTCGCCGCGCGTGCCGCGCTCAAAGGCGTCCTCGAAGCGCATGCGTCCGCCGCGCTCCCGCAGCAGCGCCTCGATCTCTTCCATCTTGTCCTCGATATGGTAGGGCTCGGGCCTTATAATGGCGGCCGGCAACTCCGCCTCCTCGCCCTTGACGCTCATGACCTCGCGGAAGGCCGTCAGGAGCAGGTTGAGGTCGAGGCTCTCCGGCGGCAGATGGCGCACGGGCAGGTCGAGCGGCGCGCGGCCGACGAAGTGCTCCTGCAGGTCGGCCATCGAGCCGAGGACCTCGCTGACCTCCTTGAAGCGCCGATACTCGAGCAGGCGCTCGACGAGCTCCTGGCGCGGGTCCTCTTCCTCATTCTCCTCGGCCTTCTTCTTCGGCAGCATCATGCGCGACTTGATCTGCAGCAGCGTCGCGGCCATGACGAGGAAGGCGCTCGTGACCTCCATGTCCATCTCGCGCATCGCCTCGAGGTAGTCGAGGTACTGGCGCGTGAGCTCCGCGATCGGGATGTCGTAGATATCGATCTTGTTCTTCTCGATGAGGTGCATCAGGAGCTCTAAGGGGCCGTTGAAGGCGGCGAGGTGAAACGTATAGTCTTTCTTTGCGTTCGTGTCGTTTATAACGTCCATGCTATCTCAACTATCTCAATCCGCTCAAGGCGCTCAGAAGAACGGCAGCAACAGCAGCATGAAGATCTGCCAGATCAGGCGCTGCAGCGGGATGAAGATCATGCTGAGCACCGGCGTCATGATGAGCGCGATGAGGATGAGGAAGCTGTAGCGCTCGAGGCGCGCGTAGCGGTAGGCCAGCCTCGGCGGCAGCAGCTGCATCAGGACGTGCGAGCCGTCGAGCGGCGGCAGCGGGATGAGGTTGAAGATGGCGAAGTTGATGTTGTAGATGATGATGAGCTGGAAGACCTGGTAGACGCCGAAGCTCAGGTGGCCCATGGTGCTCTTGAGGACGAGCAGGGCGACGAGCGCGAGGAAGGCCGTCACGAGGTTGGCCGCGGGGCCCGCGAGCGAGACGAGGATGTCGTCGCGGCGCGGCTTCCTGAAGTTGCGCGGGTCGATGATGACGGGCTTGGCCCAGCCGAAGCGCACGAGGAAGAGCATGATGAGGCCGACCGGGTCGATGTGGGCCGCGGGGTTGAGCGTCAGGCGGCCCATGAGCATCGGCGTCCTGTCGCCGAGGGCGACGGCCACGCGCGCGTGCGCGTACTCGTGGATGACCATCGCGATGATCAGGCCCGGGATGCCCGCGATGAGGTCGAGCGGATTGAAATCAAACATAGATTCTCCTTTACTTGCTTCACTTTGCGGCTCTCTGCTGTGCGAGCATCAGGATGGAGATGACGGACTTCGCGTCGACGATGCGGCCGTCCTGCGCCATGGCCACGGCTTCTTCAAGGGGCACGCGGACGACGTTGATGAACTCGTCCTCGTCCGTGTGCTGCTTGCCGGCCGTCAGGCCCTCGGCCGCGTAGAGGTGAATCTTCTCGTTCGAGAAGCCGACCGTCGTCGCGATCGTCGTGAGCTTCGTGATCTTTTTGGCCGTGTAGCCCGTCTCCTCCGAGAGCTCGCGCTCGGCGCAGACGAGCGGGTCTTCGTCGGGCGCGTCGAGCTTGCCGGCCGGCACCTCGAGCGTCACCTCGCCGATCGGGTAGCGGTACTGGCGCACGAGGATGACGCGGCCGTCCGGCAGGATGGGGATGACAGACGATGCCCCCGGATGCTTGATCCACTCGCGCGTCGCCTCCTTGCCGTTCGGCAGCTCGACCGTGTCGCGCTTGACGTGGAGCAAGACGCCATCGAAGATGGACTCGCTCTTGACTTTCTTCTCGATCAGATCCTCATACATACAAAAAACCTCCAGACTACATGAACTACATGAACTGCATGAACTGCGAAACGATTTTACCTTCTATCCTAACACTGAATCCTGAGAAAAAGCAGGAAAACTCACGAGCTGGCCTCCCGGCGGAAGGCATCCTTCTTCATCTTTGCGTGCGAGACCATCTCGCGCGCGTTGTCGAGCGAGGCGGTCGTCATGTCGGCGCCCGATGCCATGCGCGCGATCTCGCTGATGCGCTCGCGCTCCGACAGCGGGCGGATCTGCGTCGCCGTCGTGCCCTCCTCGGTGCGCTTCGAGATGTAGAGATGCGCGTCGGCCATGCAGGCGATCTGCGGCAGGTGCGTGATGCAGAGCACCTGCTTGTACTGCGCGACGAGGGCGATGCGCTCGGCGACCATCTGGGCCGTGCGGCCGCCGATGCCCGTGTCGATCTCATCGAAGACCATGCTCGGCACGGACGAGTCGCGCGAGGAGGCGACTGTCTTGATGGCGAGCGCGATGCGCGAGAGCTCGCCTCCGGAGGCGACTCTCTGCAGTGGCTTTTCCGCCTCGCCGGGGTTGGCCGAGAAGAACATGGCGACTTCGTCGCGCCCCCGGGGGCCGTAGTCTGCGGCCGGCTCCACGCGGATGGCGAGCTGCGCCTTCGGCATGCCGAGCGCGAAGAGCTGCTCTTCGATGGCCGAGGAAAGGTCCTTGGCCGCGGCTCTGCGCAGCTCCGTCAGGGCAGCCGCCTTCTTCCCCAGCTCCTTCTCGAGCGCAGCGATCTCCTTTTCGAGCGTGGCGATGTCCTCGTCGTAGTTCTCGATCTCTGAAAGCTCGCGCTCGACTTTTTCCTGATGCGCGAGCACATCGTCTAATGTCGCGCCGTACTTCTTGCAGAGGCGGTAGATGACGTCCATGCGGCTCTGCAGCTGGTCGAGGCGCGCGGGGCTGAACTCGACGCTCTCACCGTAGTCGCGCAGCTCGTACGAGGCCTCCTGCAGGGAGATGTAGGCCTCCTCGACCATCTTCTGGGCATTCGCGAGCGCATCGTCGAAGCGGCTGATGTCCTCGAGGTCCTTCTTGACCTGAGAGAGGGCGGGCAGGACGCCGAGGCCGCTGCTGCCGCCCCCCTCGAGGAGCTCGTACGATTCCTCGATGGAGCCGACGATCTTCTCGGCGTGCGAGAGCTTGCGGATCTCCGCCTCGAGCGCTTCGTCCTCGCCCGCCTTGAGGTTGGCCTCGGAAATCTCCTTGTCCTGCCAGTGCAGCATGTCGAGGCGCTGCGCGTACTCGCGCGAGGCCTGCTGCTTCTCGTCGTAGGCCTTCTTCTTCTCGCGCCACTCGCGGTAGGCGCACGTGTAGGCGGCCAGCGCCTCGGCGACGTCGGGGTCGTAGCCGTCGAGCAGATGGAACTGGTTCTCCTCCTTGAGAAGCGCGAGGTTCTCGTTCTGTCCGTGGATGTCGACGAGGTAGGCGCCGATCTGGCGCAGGATGGCCAGCGTGACGTGGCAGCCGTTGACGAGCGCCGTGCTGCGGCCCGCCCGCGTGAGCTGCCGCGTGATGATGAGCTCCTTGTCCGAGTCGTCGATGGCCTGCTGCGTCAGAAGCTCGTGCAGGCCGAGCGACTCGTCCTCGAGTGAGAATACTGCCTCAACGCGCAGCCAGTCGCAGCCGGAGCGCACCATGTCGGCCGACATGCGCGCGCCGAGCACGGCGCCGAGCGAGTCGATGAGGATGGACTTGCCCGCGCCCGTCTCGCCGGTCAGGATGTTGAGGCCGGACTGGAACTCCACCTGCACGTGCTCGAGCAGCGCGAAGTTCCAGACCGTCAGTGATTTCAACATAGAATGTACTTCCTCCTACTATGCCCTGCCCGCTCAGTCCTGCAGCATGTCGAGGATGCGCTTGCGGACGACGGGGGCCGTCTCCTTGGGCTTGATGACGACGAGGATGCTGTCGTCGCCGGCGACCGTGCCGATGATCTCCGGCCACTTGCAGTAGTCGAGCGCGGCGGCCACGGTGTTCGCGCCACCCGGCAGTGTGCGCACGACGAGGATGTTCTCGCTGTAGTCGCAGTCGATGATCGTGTCGTTGAAGATGCGGCGCATGCGCTCCTTCGTGAAGGCGTAATTCTCCTGCGCCGGCAGCGCGTAGCGGTAGCGGCCGTCGCCCGTCGGCACCTTAATGAGCATGAGTTCCTTGATATCGCGCGAGACCGTCGCCTGCGTGACGGCGATGCGCCGCTTGCGCAGCTGTGCCGCCAGCTCGTCCTGCGTCTCGATGATCTCATGGCGGATGATCTCGCGGATCAGCTCCAGTCGTCTTTCTTTCATCAACATACCTGCCTTCCTTCTTTATGCTTTATGCATTTTCTTTACGCACTTTACGCAATCTTGCGCAGTCTACTGCATGGACAGGGTCTACTCGCCTGCGGGGCGCCAGAGCTTCGTGCGCAGGATCTGGTAGTAGTCCTTGTCCTCGAACTTGATGATCTCCGCCTGTGCCTCCGACTTCCTGACGACGACCTCGTCGCCCGGCAGCAGCCGGTAGCAGACCTGCCCGTCGAAGGTGACGATGATGTCCTGCGGGATGGAGGCGATTGCGACGTGCACGGCGTCGTCCTCCTGGATGATCAGCGGGCGGATGTTGAAGGTGTGCGCGCAGATCGGGGTGACGATGAGCGCGCGGACATTCGGGTTCACGATGGGGCCGCCGGCCGACAGCGAGTAGGCCGTCGAGCCCGTCGGCGACGAGATGATGATGCCGTCGGCCTTGCAGTCGAGCAGATGGCTCTCGTTGATCGAGAGGCCGAGGTGCAGCATGCGCGCGACGCCGCCCTTGACGACGATGTCGTTGATGGCGTGGCCGAGGAAGCGCTCCTTGCCGCCCGAGATGACGGAGCCCGCGAGCAGCAGGCGGTGCTCGATGCGGTAGTCGCCGTCGAGGAGTTTCTGCAATTTCTTCTCGAGCTCGTGGAGCTCGATGTCGGCCATGAAGCCGAGCGTGCCGATGTTGACGCCGCAGACGGGCACGGCGTGGTGGCTGTAGCGGCGGCAGACGCCCAAGAGCGTGCCGTCGCCGCCGATGCTCAGCGCAATGTCTGTCTTGACGTTCTCGATGTCGGTGACGCCGTAGCCCGCGTGCTGGAAGATGCGCGCCTCCTCCACCGGCATGATGATGCGCACGTCCTTGTCCGCATAGAAGTCGAGGATGCGCTGCAGGACCCGCGGGGCCTCCGGCTTATTCGTATTCGGGAAAACTGCTATCGTCAGCATAGAATCTCCTCTCTGCCATGGCCCAGCTCCGCTTGGGCGCCTGGCAATGGATTAATGATCCAGGTCCGCATGAGCCTCGGCGACGACTTCCTGCAGCCGCTCCTCTGTCACCGTGTCCTCGCCTGCTGCGCGCGTGAGGTAGATGAGGTACTCGATGTTGCCCTCGGGCCCCTTGACGGGCGAGTACGTCAGCGCGAGCGGGCAGAAGCCTGTTTCGCGCGCAAAGGCGGTGACTTTGCGGATGACATCCTCGTGGACGGCGGGGTCGCGCACGACGCCCTTCTTGCCGACGTTCTCGCGGCCCGCCTCGAACTGCGGCTTGATGAGCGCGACGATCTCGCCCGTCTCCTTGAGCAGGGTGTAGGCGACGGGCAGGACCTTCGTCAGCGAGATGAAGGCGACGTCGATGGAGGCAAAGTCGAGGGGCTCGCCGATCATCTCTGGCGTGACTGTGCGGATGTTCGTGCGCTCCATGTTGCGGACGCGCGCGTCGGTGCGCAGCTTCCAGGCCAGCTGGCCGTAGCCGACATCGATGGCGTAGACCTTCTTCGCGCCGTTCTGCAGCATGCAGTCAGTGAAGCCGCCCGTCGAGGCGCCGATGTCGGCCGCTGCCTTGTCCTGCAGCCGCACGCCGAACTCCTTCATCGCCTTCTCGAGCTTGAGGCCGCCGCGGCTGACGTAGGGGATGTCGTGGCCGAGCAGCCGTATCTCGGCCTCGGCCTTGACCGTCGTGCCGGCCTTGTCGATCTTCTGCCCGTCGACGAGGACCTCGCCCGCCATGATCATGCGCTTCGCGCGCTCGCGGCTGCCGGCCAGCCCCCGCTCGACGAGCAGGATGTCCAATCGTTCTTTTGCCATTCGCTTACCCTTCTCTTTCTCTCAACTATCCTGTATCATGCGTTCTCGTCCAGCTGGCTCAGCCGCTCGCGGATGCGCTCGGCCATCTCATCGGGCTGCAGGCCGCAGAGCGATAAGAGCTCACGGCGCGTGCCCTGCTCGATGAAGCGGTCGGGGATGCCGAAGCGCAAAAGCGGCACCTCGATGCCGTGATCCGCGAGGTATTCGGCCACGGCCGAGCCGAAGCCGCCCGCGAGCACATTCTCCTCGGCCGTGATGAGGAGCCTTTTCGTCCGGGCCATCTCGCCGAGCAGCTCTGTATCGAGCGGCTTGATGAAGCGCATGTTGACGACGGCCGCCTCAATGCCCTCCTCTTTGAGGATGGCGGCTGCTTCCTTTGCCTTCTCGACCATCGTGCCGACGGCGAGGAAGGCGATATCGCCCTCCTCCTGCAGCACTTCGGCCTTGCCGACGGGCAAGGTCTCAAGCGAGTCCGTGAGCGGCACGCCGAGGCCGGCGCCGCGCGGGTAGCGCACGGCAGCGGGCCCCTCTATCGCGATAGCTGTCGCGAGCATATGGCGAAGCTCCTCCTCGTCCTTTGGCGCCATGACGCACATGTTGGGCATCTGGCGCAGGTACGAGAGGTCGAAGACGCCGTGATGCGTCGGGCCGTCCTCGCCGACGAGGCCGGCGCGGTCGAGGCAGAGCGTCACGGGCAGGTTCTGCAGGCAGACATCGTGGATGAGCTGGTCGTAGGCGCGCTGCGCGAACGTCGAATAGAGCGCGATGACGGGGTGCATGCCCGCGGCCGCCATGCCGGCGGCCAGCGTCATCGCGTGCTCCTCGGCGATGCCGACGTCGAAGAAGCGCTTCGGGTACGCCTGACCGAAGGCCTTGAGGCCCGTGCCCGACGGCATGGCCGCCGTGATGGCGAGGATATCGGGGCGGTCCTTCGCGAGGTCAATCAGCGCCTTGCTGAAGACAGAGGTGTAGGAAGGCGCACAGCCCGCCTTCTTCGCGGACTTGCCCGTGCTCGGGTCGAAGCAGCCGACGCCGTGGAACTTCTCGGGCGCCTGCTCGGCTGGCTTGTATCCCTTGCCCTTGACGGTGTGGATGTGGATGAGCACGGGGCCCTCCATCTCCTTGGCGCTCGTCAGGACTTCCTCCAGGAGGGCGATGTTGTGGCCGTCGATCGGGCCGATGTAGTGGAAGCCCATCTCCTCGAACAGGCTGCCCGGCACGAGCACGGAGCGCACGCCGTCCTTGAGGTGGCTCGCCGTCTTGTAAACCTTGTCGCCGATGTGCGGGATGCTCATGAGCAGGCTGCCCATGTCGCGCTTGGCGCGCGCGTACTGCGGCGCGATGCGGATGCGCGAGAGGTACTCGCTCATGGCGCCGACATTGGCGTCGATGGACATCTCGTTGTCGTTGAGGATGACGATGAGCTTCGTGCCGAGGTCGCCGGCGTTGTTGAGCGCCTCGAACGACTCGCCGCCCGTCAGCGCGCCGTCGCCGATGACGGCGATGACCTGGTTCTTCTCCCCCTTGGCATCGCGCGCGAGGGCCATGCCGAGGGCCGCCGAGATGGAGGTGCTCGCATGGCCGACGCCGAAGGCGTCGTAGACGGACTCTGAGCGGTTCGGGAAGCCGGTGATGCCGCCCTTCTTGCGCAGTGTCTTGAACGCATCCCTGCGGCCCGTGAGGATCTTGTGGGTATAGGCCTGGTGGCCGACATCCCAGACGAGCTTGTCCTCGGGGAACGAGAAGACGCTGTAGAGCGCGAGCGTCAGTTCCACCGTGCCGAGGTTCGGCGCGAGGTGGCCGCCGTTCTGCGAGACGGTATCAATGATGAAATGGCGCAGTTCGGATGCCAGCTGCTCGAGCTCGCGGACCGTGAGCGCCTTGACATCCTCGGGTTTCTCTATGCGGTTGAGCAATGCATACATGGAAACACTCCCCATCGAAACACTTCCCATCAATTCTCAATTCTTTCGCTCGAGCATGTAGCGGACGAGCTGGCGCAGGAAATCGGCTTCAGGGCCGAAAACGGCGAGCGCCTTGACCGCCTTGTCCACGGTCTCTTCGGCGAGGCGCTGGGCCTCGTCAAGCGAGGTCAGCGTCACGTACGTCGACTTCTCGTTGCGGATGTCGCTGCCGACCGGCTTGCCGATGAGCTTCTCGTCGCCCGTCACATCGAGGATGTCGTCCGTGATCTGGAAGGCCAGGCCGAAGCCCTCGGCATACGAGGTCAGGGCCGCGAGCTGGCCTTCCGTGGCGCCCGCGAGGATGGCGCCGCTTCTCAGGGCGGCGCGGAAGAGCGCGCCCGTCTTGCCCATGTGCATCTTCTGGAGCTCTTGCATCGGGATGCGGTGGCCCTCCGACTCGAGGTCGATGGCCTGGCCGCCGACCATGCCGTTCATGCCGGCCGCCGTGCTGATCTCCTGCACGACGCGCAAAAGAGTTGCCGGGTCCGTGTGCTTCTGGCGCGCGATGACCTCGAAGGCGAGCGTCAGGAGCGCATCGCCGGCGAGCACGGCCATGCCGTCGCCGTAGACCTTGTGGTTCGTCAGCTTGCCGCGGCGGTAGTCGTCGTTGTCCATCGCCGGCAGGTCGTCGTGGATCAGGGAGTACGTGTGGATCATCTCGAGGGCGCAGGCCGCCGTCAGGTAGTCCGTGCCCTTCGCGCCGACGGCATCGGCCGCCGCCATCAAGAGGATCGGGCGCAGGCGCTTGCCGCCCGCCATGAGGCTGTAGCGCATCGACTCGGCGAGGCGCGCGTCAAGAGGCGGCTCCTGCTCCAGTTCACGGACGAGCTGCTCTTCGACCAGCTGCTGACGCTCTTTCCAAAGTTCCTTCAACATATCATCATTCCCCTTATCCCTCAATATCAAGCTTGCTCTCTTCGACCTTGCCCGTCGCTTCATTCTCCTTGACGAGCAGGTCCATCGTCTGCTCGGCGCGCTCGAGGGCGCCCATGCAGTTCTTGGCGAGGCCGACGCCCTCGGAGTAATGGCTCATGAGGTCCTTGAGCGTCAGGTCGCCGCCCTCCATCTCCTTGACGATGGCCTCGAGCTTTTCCAGTGATTCCTCAAACGAGAGCTCTTTCTTTCTTGGCATATGCAACTTCTTCCTTTCTTTTCCCGCCGGCTCACTGCTCCTGGTTGTCCTCTCCCTGCACCTTTACGGCGCGCGCCGGGATGCGGCCGTCCTTCAGGGTGATGGTGAGGAGGTCGCCTGCCTTTACGGCGCGGACGCTCGTCAGGGGCGCCCCCTCCTTCTCGACGATGCCGTAGCCCTGGCGCAGGATGTGCACGGGGTTCAGGTAGTCGAGCTGCTGCAGCACGATCTCGAGCGCGTGGCGCTTCTCCTTCATCTGGCCCTTCATCTGCAACTCGAGCGCGGCGATTGCGCGGTCAAGGCGCTGGGCGCGGCCCGCGAGCAGGAGCTGCGGGTTCTGCAGGGCAGCGCTGCGGAGGCAGGCCGCGAGGCGCAGGCGCTTCTCCTGCAACTGGCGCCTCTCCTGCTGCGAGAGGCGCGCCATCAGGCTCTCCGTGTAGCGCAGGAGCTCCATGCGGTCCGGCACGGCGAGCTCGGCCGCCTGCGAGGGCGTCGCGGCCCGCTGGTCGCTTGCAAAGTCGGCGAGCGTGAAGTCCGTCTCGTGGCCGACGGCCGAGATGACGGGAATCTTCGAGGCGTAGATGGCGCGCACGACGGGCTCCTCGTTGAAGGCCCAGAGGTCCTCCATCGAGCCGCCGCCGCGGCCGACGATCAGCACGTCGACGGGGTACTTCTCGTTGAAGAAGGCGATGGCCGCGGCGATCTGCGCGGCTGCCTCCTCGCCCTGAACGAGCACGGGGCGCAGGACGAGCTGCACCGCGGGCCAGCGGCGCTTCGAGACGTGGTAGATGTCACGCAGCACGGCGCCCGAGATTGAGGTGACGATGCCGATGCGCTTCGGAAAGCGCGGCAGGGGCTTCTTGTGCGCATCGTCGAAGAGCCCCTCAGATGCGAGTCTCGCCTTGAGCTGCTCGAAGGCGAGCGCAAGGTCGCCCGCGCCCTCCGGCATCATGTGGTCAGCGTAGAGCTGGTAGACGCCGTCGCGCTCGTAGACCGAGATGCTGCCGCTGACGACGACCTGCATGCCGTTCTCCGGCCGGAAGCGCAGGCCCTGCGCGCGGCTCCGGAACATCACGCACTTGATGGCCGACGCGGCGTCCTTCAGCGTGAAGTAGCAGTGGCCCGAGGCGTAGCAGCGGAAGTTCGACAGCTCCCCGCGGACCTGGATGCAGCCGAGCACGGGCTCGCGCTGGAACATCCGCTTGATATAGTTCGTGACCTCACTGACGTTGTGTATCCCCACGGCAGCAATCCCCCTTCTCCTGCCTTCTCCTGTCTTCCTTCAGATTCCCGTATTACAAGAAAGAAGCCAGACAAAAAGTCTGGCTCCTGTCTGCGTCACTCTGCGCTCTTCGCGCTCTTCGCGCTTTTCATGATCGCGCCGAGAATCCCGTTCACATAGCGGCTGGAGTCATCCGTACCATACTTCTTTGCCAGTTCTACCGCCTCGTTGATGGCGATGTTCGGTGTGAGCTTCTCTTCGGCAAAGCACATCTCATACGTTGCCATGCGCGTGAGGTTGCGGTCGACGGCCGCCATGCGCTCCACCTTCCACTCGCGCGAGTTCGCGGCGATCTGGGCATCGATGGCCTCTACGTTCGCGCGCGTGCCGTGCACGAGCTGCGCGGCGAACGCGCGGTCATGCGCACTCATCGCCTCGGCCTCGCCGAGCGCCGTGTCGAGGGCGAGTGTCTCCTGCATCTCTTCCTGAGCGGCCGTTTCCGCCGGGTTCAGGTCTAACTGGAAGAGCGCCTGCAGCGCGACTTCCCTTGCTTGTCTACGACTCATTCCTAACCTTTCCTAACCTTCCTAAAATCATGTATCGTGATGGCCGTTTCCGCCGCCCGCTAGCTGCGCAAGCGGTTGATGCGGTCGAGCAGGTCATCGGCAATCCTGCCGAAAAAGGCCTCTTCACGGTCGGCTTTCCTGCCGATGCAGAGGCCGACGACGCCGCACAGCACGATGAAGGCCGTGCGCCAGAAGCCGATCAGCAGGATCATCAGGGCCAGGATGATGCCGGAGGCGAGGCCGAGGCACTGCCCCCGGTCCTCCTGCCAGATCATCGCCAGCCATTCCTTGAATTCTTCTTTCATTTTTCCACCGCCTCACGCCTCAAACCACGCGGCGCTTGCCCGCAGGCACAGCGTCCGAGAACGCCGTGATGTGCGACTCGACGGCGACGTCCTCGAGTCCCATCGTCTCGCGGAGTTCCGTGCGGATGGCCGCGGCGGCCGCCTCCGTGAGCGATGCGACGGGCGTGCCGCGGCTGACCGTCAGGTCGAGCACGAGGCGCAGCGTCTCAGGTGCGTTCTTCGAGGCCCTGACGCGCTGGACGCGCACCTTCGCCATGCGGATGCCGTGCAGCGAAAGGAGCGTCCGCTCGGCCATCGCGCGGATGGCGGGCAGGGCGACGCGGACACCGCCCTCTGCCCCCTGCAGCAGGATGAAGTCGCCGCGCTCGTGCGTGCGCTCCGCACGCCCCCGCAGGGAGACGCCGAGCAGGTGGAGCGCGACCAGGAGGAGGACGACCGAGACGACGACCGTCTCGCGGTGGGACAGGATGTAGTGGATCTCATTGAGCCAGACCGACTCCGGCAGGCACTGGTTAATGTTACCGTTCCGAATCA
>OLRV01000209.1_pt1 | contig 58613 bp, 58 predicted proteins | sample 1672421 | NCBI WGS metagenome assembly OLRV01 (sample SAMEA3136684, study PRJEB25190) | human gut metagenome | biome: human gut; feature: human-associated habitat; material: faeces | place: Austria | collected 2013
TATAAAATAGATAATCTATATAATTCTTTTTGTCTCCAATGTTAAGTTTATATTCCCTACCAATAAAAGCGTAGCCTCCACCAAGTTGATGCATAAAATCTTATATATTTTCAAAGATTATTTCTTGTAATATTTTCTCAGTATAAACTTTATAACTTTTATTAGGTGTCAATACTATTGGACTTGGGACACTTTGAATTAAAGAAAGTTCTTCTTTATTTAAAAGACTTTCTTTTGTTTCAGTTGAAAGTCTATCATACTCATCACTTCTTATTATTTCAGCTAATTTTCTATAACTTAAATTATCTCTTATAGAAATATTAGTATAATAATTGATTTTATTGATATTTTTTAAAGGTAAAAGTAATCTTATGTGTTCCCAAGTCAATTGGTGCGGCAATGCCGCACCTTTTTCAAAAAAAACATAAAATTGACGCATTCTCTTTAAATTAGATACAGAATATCCTCTTCCAAATTTTCTTGTTAGAATACTTGCATAATTTTTTACTATTCCTTCTCCATAGTGTTTACCTGCTTCTACTAGTTCCCTTCCTATATTATAGTTCATTGTAAGTTTTACATTGTTTATCTGATAATTTTTAGCTATTACTTTAGCATTACCATTTATTATTTCATTCTTTATATTTTCTAAATAATTGTCTTCCATAATTTTTTCCTCCTAATATATTTATTCGACAAAAAACGCGAAAAGTCTTTTTTTTATTTTGACTTTACGCGAAATTCGACGTGTTTTTTTACATGTTTTGTGTAAACTAAGTTATAAAAAAAGAAAGTACAAACAACTTATAAAAGCTATTTGCGCCTTCCCCATAGAAATTAAAGCTACTTTACCTAAATTTTCCCATAAAAATTGATGCTTTAGCAATAGTAAGCATCAATTATTTTTTATTTTACTTTCCCACAGAAATTGAAGAACCTTTTTTTCCAAAGTATTTTATTTTATTACATAAGGATCACTTTCTGTACCTGAGCCCGTAACTACTGTGTCAATTTTAAGCGCCATAACTGGAGAGTATGCATGATAATAAGGATTGCTACTTCCAACCACGTTGATTGTTGAAGTTCCATAACCCGTCTTTCTTACAACATATCCTGAGTTTTCAGTAGTGCTTGGAACCATTGTAATTTGGTCATATGAAGTGCCTTGGAAAAGCCAATTTTGATCATAACAACCTGCCACATTATAACTATGCATATCTTGTGTTCTTGGACAACTTGAACTTGCAATAGTTGCATATCCATAATCACTCCAATACATCAATCCTACACTTCCAATAAATCCTGTTATTCCATTGTAACTATTTTTTGATGTGTAACCTGGTGTTGTGCCTCTTTCAAATAAATATGCACTTCTAGGTGTATGGCCATTAAAAGACCCTGACGCACCTAAATACATATTGTAATTAACTGTGTTATTATAGTAAGATAATTTATACCTATCTGCAAGAGCAGTATACATCGTTGTCTGAGGCCAATGGTTGCCATCGTTTGTGTTATATGGTATTCTTGGATAACTATTTTGAGCATAATGTCTTCTTACTCTTATTATGTCTTCGTTGTTTTCTCCTTCAGGAAATACTCCTATTATTCTCCATAATTCTTTTGTATTTGTATTTTTATTAGTCATATATATATAATTGTTAGGGTTGCTTCCCTCATATCTATACCCACTTTCCCAATATATATTGTCAGCATTAGTTAACGATTTTGTTATTATTTTACCTGCAAGGGTATTTTTACTAACTAATGTAACACTACATGTTATATCTTCTGTGATGTTATTCTTGCTATAAGTGAATACTGAATTTGAAGAGTTTTTTGAAAGCCATCCAGATGAACAACTAATACTTGAAGCTGCAAATGTATAATTTGAGTTTGGTGTTATATTAAATGTTACATTTCTTCCATACGTGGCATATTTAGTTCCACCGCCACTTCCATTTGTGACTGCTAAGGTAACTGAATAGTTCCTTACCCATCCTGCATATAATGTTTTATTACTTGTATCAGTGAATGTACTTGAAGAAATGAACTGAGATATTTGTCTTCCTTCATTTTTACCATAGTCCAAGTAATGATTATATAGCGATACCTCGTTATACCCAAATGCAGTCTTTAAGTCTGGAAAGTTATCAGAATAGAAATACAATGGATGGTCTTTGTATGAAGAGTCAAACCAACCTATGAATATATATCCACTTCTTGTTGGTGTTGGTAAGTCTCCTACTGCAGAATTATATGTAACAGATTTACTAGCTGTAGTTACGCTTCCACCATTTGCATTAAATGTTAAAGTATATGTATTAGCTTTCCATTGTGCTTTTAATGTAAGAGTGTTATTTGTTATACCGTACTGTCCATTTACATATTTCCATTTTCCAGTCCAACTTGTCCAACTTACATTTGTTGGATCATACCAACCATTAAAAGTGTAACCTGTTTTTGTACATGTATTTGTTGCTACTGTGAACGTACTGTCATAGGTTGCTGTTTGACTACTTGGTGCATTTGACCCACCATTACAGTCATATTTTACTGTATATGTATTTGCTGTCCATTTTGCATATAATGTTTTATTTCCAGTTGTTTGATATAAATTGTTTACAATTGTTCCAGTCGCATCTACATACTGTGTTCCATTTCCATTTGTACCTGTATAATATCCACCAAAAGTATAGCCTGTTTTTGTTGGTTTTGTTATTGTATGTCCATTTGTTAAACATGTTGTTAATGTATTTGTTGTATAGTAATAACATAATGTTCCATTTACTGTCTTAGTTGTATTGTATTGATAATATGCTGTCGCAGTTCCTGCACTTGTTGCACTTTGATTATTTAGTGTTATAGTGTATATAATAGGTGTCCAGTGAGCATACGATATATGATTACTTGCTGTTTTAACTTGTGTAGTACTTTCTATTTTTGTTCCACCTGTGCTTGCTGTATACCATCCATTAAATGTATAACCTGTTCTTGTTGGTGTTGGTAAGTCTCCATATGTACTATCATATGTTACTGTTTTACTTGTCGTACTTACACTTCCGCCGTTTGCATCTAGTGTTAATGTATAACTTTCAGGTGTTAATGTAATTGTACAAGTTTGTGCTGATGTTACATTTGAAATAGTAAATGTGTTTCCACTTAATGTTCCTTTACTACAAGTATTGCTTGATAAAACTAACTTATAACCTGTGTTTGGTGTTATTTCATATGTTGCATTCTCTCCCCTTGTTATCATTTTACTTGGTAATGCTGCACTTCCATTTACTACATTTAACACTACTGCATATTCTGGCATCTTTAATTTAAATGGGTCACTTACTGTACCACTTCCTGTTACTGTTACATAATCTTGCAAATATACTGCTGGTCTTAAACCACTAGTTGTACTTGTTTCTTCTATTCCACCTGATGTTATATTTTTAATAGTTCCATTATCTAAGGCAAAATAGCTTTCACTACTTGCTAAGTATGAATTTATTCCGCCTAGCATTTTATACTCACTTGTTGATATTAATCCAACTTTTGAATAACTACTACTTGTACATGATGTATTTATACAAGCAAATTTATCTGTTGCTAAAATATAATTATCAGGCTTTTCTAAAGTGTTATAAAATGAAGTCAAATCAGTTGATAGAGTACTTTTTGTTGTTGTGCTTACTTGATTAAACACTATCTTTGTTCCTATACCATTGTAAGTTCCTAGTATTCTCCATATGTTCTTTGTATTATCTTCGTTTATTGGATACTGTGCATAGTTGTTAGTACTTTCTCCACCATAGATATTATTTGTTGTTTCTTTTTTTACTACATTTGTAAGTGTATCATTATAACTTATTACATTATCTGCTTTTTCTGTTATTCTTGTATAACCTGTTTCAACTTCTGTTAGTTCATTGTTAGCAAAACCACCTGTTACAGTAAAGTCTACACTCATATCTGTTTCTGCTGCAATTACTACTTTAACTACTTTTTCATATGTTCCAACATTATTTTCACTTATCTTTCCTGTTGGTAGCCAACCTGTGTTACTTGCATACTTTACTGTTCCAGTACCTTTAGTAATCTTGTAATCTATTCCGTACTTAGTATCCACTTTATTTAAACTAGTTACTTTTAAATATACTACAGCAGTTTTACCAGACGAAACACTTACAGTCTTACCGCTTATAGTGGCGTCACTTGAAGTAATATCTATTCCATATGTTAGATTACTAACAAGCATTTCAGTAGTGCGATAACTATCTGATGTGTATATAAATGTACCATAAGAAAAACTTAGGATTAGTACTAGTATTATGCATATTACAAATGACATTCTTTTTATCATTTTAAACATAATTATTCCTCCTCAAAAAACTTTTCTATTGGTACATTTAGTACTTTACTTATCATATATAAGTTATATATACTTACACCCATGTTGTTGTTATCACTTTCTAGGGCGCCAATAAGAGGTGTTTTTGCGCCTATTTTCTCTGCAAGACCTTTCTGAGTAAGTTTTTCTTTGTTATAAGCATTATATATAAGCCTATACTTTCTTACATTTCTACCTACCAGTTTTTTTAATTCTTCATTTGTCATTTTGTTACTCCCTTCTTGTACGACAAAAAATGGGTAGAATTATTCTATCCATTTAAAAGCACATGAAAACAATTAGAATATTTAGTTACTCTAAATAATACCCCCCCCCATACTAGGTTTTAAAGTGTATTTTGTTTCCATGATTATTCTCCTTTATATTTAATAGTTGCGAATTAAAATGTACTTTAACTTGCGAATTATTATGTACAAATACTCTCTCTATTACGTTTAAATGATATCAAAAAAAACACTATATTTCAAGTGTTTTTTGATTATTTTACTTATTTTTAAACAATTGAGAATAACATCAATACTAAAATGTTTACTATTGCAATTGTTATAACTACTTTTAATGCCCATTTGAACCAAGTTGAATAGTCTACTTTAGCAAGAGCAAGTCCACCCATTATTGCTCCACAAGTTGGAGTTATTAAGTTTACTAATCCATTTGCACTTACAATAGTCATAGCCGCTACTTCAGTTGAATAACCTAAGCTTGCAGCAAGTGGTCCAGTTATTGGAGTTGAAAGTGTTGCAAGTCCACTACTTGATGGTACTAAGAATGATAACACTATATGTAGTAAGTAGTTTAGTGGAACGTATACTAATTCTGGTAGTTTACTTAAATGTTCAGTTGCATTATAAATAATGTAATTGTCTAAGTAAGTTTGTTTCATTAATACAGAAGCTCCTCTTGCTACTGCTATTACTAGGATAACACCTATCATATCTTTTGTTCCATCAATAAATGTGTCTACATACTCTTTTTCTTTGTAACCATTGATTAAAGATATTACTATACTCATTAAGAAGAACCAAAGTGCAGACTCGTAGAAGTACCAGTTACCTAAACTAGAGCCTGTAAGCCATCCAGTAAATCCATCAAAGAAAGTTATGCCAAATTCTCCCCATGGAATAAATCCTATAATCATTATTAAGAATGTTAAAGCAAAAACACATAAAGTTATTTTTTGTTTTGTAGTTAAAACTTCTTTTTGCTTTGATTTTTCCTCAAATTTACCAAATTCTTTTTCAGCTTCTTCTTGCTCTCTTAAAGAAAGTATAGTTGAACCTTTATCTTTTTTAACTTTACTTGCATAAGCTAACACAAACAATGTTGATATTAGGTAAGCTAATAACCATAAAATTATTCCTATAAATAAAACTGTTCCTTGATTATATTCTACACCAGCTGCTCTTAAAGCAGATAATACAGCTCCTGTTGCAAATGGGTTAACTGTTGAACCAAGAACACCAGTACCAGCACCTAATAAAACTACTGCTGCACCTACAAGTGGGTCCATTCCTGCGGCAAACATTGTAGCAGCTAGAAGTACGTAGAAGCCAACTGTTTCTTCAAGCATTCCATATGTTGTACCACAAATTGAGAAGATAAACATTAATATTGGTATTAACCATAACTCTTTACCTTTTAATTTTTGTACTAAAACTTTGATACCAGTTTCTAAAGCCTTAGTTTTGTCTATTATTTTAAGGAATCCTCCTAAAATAAGTACGAATATTGCAACATCTACAGCATTTTCAAATCCCAATATTGGTGCTAGTAAGATTTGGCTAAGGCTTGCTCCTACTGTACCACTTCCATTTACTATTTCTTCACCAACGAATTTAGCATCTGGTAGTAAATGTGAAAGAATTCCAAGTACTACTATAACTATCATTATAATAGTGTATGCTGATAACATGTTTCTATTCTTTTTCTTTGTCATATTATTTTCCTCCTTTTATGACTGTACCATTTTTATATTCTAATGCGTCACTTGCGCATTCTAGCGATGTAATTATTGCAGTTTTATTTCTGTTTTCTACAAAATTTATACATGCTTCTATTTTAGGCAGCATACTTCCAGGAGCAAACTGGTTATCACTTATATACTTTCTTGCTTCTTCTACTGTGATAGTATCTAACCCAGTCATATTTTCTTTATTGTAGTTTAAGTATACTTTATCAACAGCAGTTAAGATAAGTAACACATCAGCATCCACTTCTTTAGCAAGTAAACTAGCTGACTTATCTTTATCAATTACTGCATCTACTCCTTTTAGAAGATTATTTTCCATTATAACTGGAACTCCTCCACCTCCAGCACATATAACAATTACATCATCTTCAACAAGTTTTTTTATAACTTTGTCATTTAGTATTTTTTTAGGTATAGGAGATGGTACTACTCTTCTATATCCACGGCCTGCGTCTTCTTTAAAAATGTAACCTTTTTCACTTTCTATTACACTGGCTTCTTCTTTAGTGTAAAACATTCCAATAGGTTTAGTAGGATTTTTAAAACATCCATCATTTTTATCAACTAAGACCTCTGTTATTAAGGCTACTATAGATTTGTCAATACTTCTTTTGTTTAGTTCATTCATTATTGACTGTTCTATATGGTAACCAATATAACCTTCACTCATACTACCACACTCTGCAAATGGCATTGATGGAGTAGCAGCACTTCCATTACTAGCATACTCCATTGCAAGAGAGATTTGCCCAACTTGCGGTCCATTTCCATGTGTAAGTATTACTTTGTTACCTTTTTCTATAAGGTCCACTATTACTTTAGAAACACCCTCTAGAATAGATAATTGTTCACTAGGAGTCTTCCCTAGAGCATTTCCTCCTAGAGCTATAACTATTTTACTCATTACTCTTCCCTCATTGTTAGATATATTACAGCTTTAATTGTATGTAATCTATTTTCAGCTTCATCAAATACTTTTGATTTTGGACTATTAAATACTTCATCAGTTACTTCCATTTCTTTTAGACCAAATTTTTCATATATTTCTTTTCCAATTGTTGTATTTAAATCATGAAATGATGGTAAGCAGTGTAAAAATATTGCGTTTTCGCTTGCATTTGACATAACACTCATGTTTACTTGATATGGACTAAGTAATTTAATACGACTAGCCCATACTTCATCTGCTTCTCCCATTGAAACCCATACGTCAGTATATATTACGTCAGCACTCTTAGTAGCAACATTTACGTCTTCTTCTAAAGTTATAGTACACCCATTAGTACTAGCAATTTCCTTACAAGTATTAACTAACTCTTCTTGTGGCCATAGTTCACGTGGAGCACATGCTACAAAGTTTATTCCCATTTTAGCACATACTACCATAAGTGAATTTGCAACATTGTTTCTAGCATCTCCCATAAATACTAACTTTAAGCCCTTTAAATAACCAAAGTTTTCTTCAACAGTCATAATATCTGCAAGCATTTGTGTTGGATGAAATTCTGTTGTAAGTCCGTTCCATACAGGTACTCCAGCATTTTTGGCTAACTCTTCTACTATTGTTTGACTGTATCCACGATATTCTATTCCATCATACATTCTACCTAATACTTTAGCAGTATCAGCAATACTTTCTTTTTTACCCATTTGACTAGCATTAGGATCTAAATACGTCACTCCCATACCAAGGTCAAGTGCAGCAACTTCAAAAGCACATCTTGTTCTAGTTGAAGTTTTTTCAAATAAAAGTACAATGTTTTTATTTGGTAAATATTTATGTTCAATATGTAATTTCTTTTTTTCTTTAAAATCTTTAGATATGTCTAGTAAAAACCTTATTTCTTCAGGTGTATAATCTAATAATTTTAAGAAATGTCTTCCTGTTAAATCCATTATATATCCTCCCTAATTAGTGGCATACTCATACATCTTGGGCCGCCTCTTCCACGTGATAATTCAGCACTTGGCATTTCAAGAACTTTTATTCCGTGTTCTCTTAGTATATTGTTAGTCATGTTGTTTCTATCGTATACTACTACTACACCAGGTGCTATACAAAGAGTATTTGTTCCGTCATTCCATTGTTCTCTTTCACTAGATATTTTTTCTCCTCCAGCACATGGAATAAGTGTAATTTTCTTTCCAAGATATTTTTCTAATATTTCTTCTAAACTACCTTCTACTTTTTTAACATTTAAGTCTTCAAATGTAGTTGGATCATCTCCTTCAGTAATTTCGTAAACTTCTAGAGTGTTCATTATTCCTGGATGGTATGTAAACTTATCGTAATCTATTTGTGTAAATACAGTGTCTAAATGCATAAATGCACGACTTTCTGGTATTTTGAAAGCTAATACTGTTTCTACTTCACAAGTAGGTTCTTTAAATAAGTTTTTAGCTAGTTCATCAATTGCGGCAGGCTCTGTTCTTTGTGATATACCTACAGCAATAACTTTATTACTTATGTTTAATACGTCTCCACCTTCAATGTGGTAAGGTAGGTTTCTACTATAGTACCTTTTTACTTTACCCTTGAAGTCAGGATGATACTTGAATATAAAGTCAGCATATATAGTTTCTCTATTTCTAGTAACTGAATACATTCTATTTAGTATTGCCCCGTTACCACAGCTTGCGAATGGGTCTCTTGTAAAGTAGAGGTTTGGTATTGGGTCAGCTAAGAAGTCACTCTCATCACTTACAAAGTCAACTAAGCTTTTTTCTACTTCTCTTTTTCTTAATGGTATTTCTTCTATTTTTATACCACTCATTGTTTTTAATACTAATTCTTTTTTATCAGTAAAGCTATGTAAGTAGTCATATACTAGAGTTCTATATTTAGGAGTAGTTATTCCAGCTTCATAGATAAATTCTTTTAGAAATTCGTCTAGTATTTCTTCACTAATACTTAATACTTCACTAACTAGGTCTTCTAGATATACTACTTCTATACCATTTTCTTTTAGAATTCTTGCGAATTCGTCGTGTTCAGCTTGCGCGACTGGTAAGAAAGGTATATCATCAAATAAAAGTCTTCCTAATGTATCTGGAGTTAGATTAAGCAGTTCATTTCCAGGTCTATGAAGAAGTACTTTCTTAAGTGGACCTATTTCACTTTTAACATTAATTCCTTGCATAAATCATTTCCTTTCTTTTGTAGTTTTCCTACTATAATAAGTATACCAGTAAAACTTAAGTTTTTCAACTAAAAAAACATATAAACTATTATTAATTTATATATTTTAATTTTAAATTATTTATTATATTAATGCACTCTGTAAGTTGACAAGAAGTTTTCTTTTTTCTTACAAAAAGCAAGAAAGAAAGACGTCTATCTGTTAGTATTAAGATAAATGTCAACAAATAACCAAAGATTGGCGTTTAATCACTAAACGTTCCTTACGTTTATATTGTATACTATTTTTTGTTTTATGCAAGTATTTTTACTATTATGTTAATTATTTCATCTTTCATTGCATTGTAATTTAAATCATGATGTTTATGGTATACTACTACTTGACAATAATTATCTACTAGTCCAATAATTATATGCACTTGTTCATTAATATGATATTCATTAAATCCACTATTTAAAAGTATTGTACTTATTTTTTCAGTTATCAATTGTTCTCTACTTTTAAATATATCACTTATTTCTGGGTCTAAGTGACTCATTGCCATTAATTCTTCGTGAGCTTCTTTTTTTATATTGTGTACACTAATAAACTTTTCTATTATTTTACTTAGTAGTAAATTAATACTAGTTTTATCAATTATTACATTGTCTATTATATCTATCATTGGAAACATTATTTTATCAGTATAATCTTTTACTCCATGAATAAATATTTCTCTTTTATCTTTAAAATACTGATATATTATTCCAGTAGAAAAACGTGCATATTTCGCAATATCAACACATGTTACAGTTACATTATGGTAATCTTTTTAACACATTAATAAAAAACCTTTTTCAATAATTGTTTTTTTATTTAAGTCTTTTTTATAGGTTCATGTACATTCATATGAACCTCCTTATATTTTAGTATAGCATTTGGTTTTCAAAAAACTTTTAATTTCTTTTATATTTTTACTTTCATAATAATTAATTAAAAGAAGTTTAAATTCATCAGTTAATTCTGAAGGTATACTAATTATTCCTAAACCATTTTTAATAAGATAATGATTAGCAAATATAACTGCAGTTCTTTTGTTACCATCTACATATATTTGTTTTTTCATCGTATACAAAAGTAGTTCTATTGCTTTGTCAACTTTATTATTTTTTTTATTTATAATTTTGTTAAGTTCGTCTTTAACATCACTTTCAATAGGTATACCAGGCATCCAAGAAGTTCCACCTATTTTAACTGGAATGCTTCTTATTTTGCCAGCAGTGCTATAAAATCCTTCTATACATAGTTTATTAATTTCACAAAGTAAATTATAGTCTGTTGGTGAAAGTAATACTCCTTCACTTAGAACAAATTCCCATGCATGTTTTAAATCAAGAACTTTTAAAACGTCAGTAGAAGATATTCCACTTACTTCCCCACCTTCAATTATTGTTTCAGTAAGAGCAAAAGTTGTTGATATTCCTTCTAAGACTGCTTGTTTGTAAATTGTATCAACTAAATTTCTTTTTGCAAAGTCAACATTTAATTTAACTTTATCGCTAAGAACAAAATTATCTACATTTTCTTCTTTTAAAATATTATTTAATCTTTTTATCTCTTTTTTTAATTCTTTAACTTTTATATTATTATTTAGTATTAGGTTATATAATTCATCACTATATTCTCCTACATATCTACTTATTAGTTTTCCATTATCTCTATAGTGAACATAAATATATTTATTACATTCCTTATCTCTAACTTCAATTGAGCCATGTATAATAGAAGAAACTTGAGTTTCTAATCTTTTTTTATCATCTAACATACCAATTAATTCAACATTTTTCATACTATATCTCCTTTATATACATTATAACACACCTTTAAAAAAATGTGAAACATTTTAAGTGCTTTTTCACTGATTTTGTTTCACATTTTGTTATACTAATTATTCATTACTTTTTATTTCATTAACTAAGTCTTTAATTGTATATTTAATATTTCTTGTTTGATAATCTAAATCTTTTTTCGCTTTAGCATTTGTAAAGTTAGAATTAGCATTTAATGTATACAATGAATACCTAGTAAATAATGGTGTTGTTTTTCTAAGTCTATAATATAATTCAAATAAAAACGCGATATTTTTAACCATGTTTATTGAAATAACTTTTTTTATTGGTTTAGCTTTTCCATACTCACAAACTAAATCAGCTATTTTTTTAATAGTTACATATTCACCTGATAAAATATATCCTTCTCCTTTTTTACCTTTAGTACAAGCATTAATAACACCTCTAGCAACATCTCTTACATCAACGAAGTCATACCCACCCTCAGTTAATAAAGGAACTTTTTCATTTAAGATTTTTTTTATTAAAACTGTCATATTAGTATTGGTAAAATCATTTACCCCTAATAGGCCTGAGGGGAAAACAACACAAGCATTTAAATTATTGTTTTTAACTTCATTAAATACATACCTAGTTGTTTCAGCTTTAGTCTTTGCATATAAACCAACAATTTTATTTGGATCAAAACTTGCATTTTCATCCATTACTTCATGATTTAATTTTTCTTCTATTGCGTGTACACTACTAACATAGATTAGTTTAGCATTTATTTCTTTGGTTTTTTTTATAATGTTTTTAGTACCTTCAACATTAACTTGATATACTCTTTCGTTATATTTACTATCAAGGTATACTATTGAAGCACAATGAATAACATAAATATTTGTTTTTTCTTTAACACTTTCATCAATATTAAATATATCTTTTAATGTTTCTATCTTTGTTACATCACCAAGGAATTTTTCGCATTTAAGCCCTTTTAGAGCATCTATTTTATCGTTAGGCAAAACTAATGCTCTTATTTCATTTTCATTATTTTTTTCTAGTAACCTTACAATATTATTTCCAAGAAAGCCATTAGCGCCTGTTATTATATAAATATTTTTCATATATTACACCACCATTTCCTTATAAATTTTTCTAGAAATACCACCCCATCATAGTGTTCTTGTTCAAATATTAGTAATATATTTGAAATCTATTATTTAAATTCTTAGTAGACCTCTATAACCAATTTAATATACAATATTTATTATTACACGTTACACGTACTTTATTTACTTTTTATGACTTTTCATAAAATCTTTTATTCTTTTATTTTTAGTTGTTTTTAATTCTTCACTTGTTCCATTAAATATAATATTACCATTTTCTAAAAACAATACTCTCGTTGATACTTCAGTTACAAACCTCATTTCATGACTTACTATAATAAGAGTCATTTTTTTATTTGCAAGTTCTTTTATTAAATCAAGTACCTCTTTTACCATTTCCGGGTCAAGCGCACTAGTGGGTTCATCAAACAAGATTACTTCAGGTTTCATAATTAATGCTCTTACTATTGCTACTCTTTGTTTTTGACCACCTGAAAGTTCAGATGGATACGCATCTTTCTTATCAAGTAAACCAACACTTTCTAAAAGTTTTAATGCTTCACTAGTAGATTTTCCTTTACTCATAATTTTTAAATTTATAGGTGCTAAAGTAATGTTTTCTAATACTGTTAAATGTGGAAACAAGTTAAAACTTTGAAATACCATACCCATTTTTTCTCTTACATGACTTACATTAATATTGTTTTTAGTTATATCCACTTTATGAAAAAGTATTGTTCCATCATCAGGCTTTTCTAATAAATTTAAACATCTTAAAAGTGTTGATTTACCACATCCACTTGGACCAATTATACTTATAACATCTCCCTTTTTAACATCAAAAGAGATACCTTTTAGTACTTCTAAAGAACCAAAGCTTTTCTTCAAATTCTTAATTTTTAGCATTGTTTAGTCTCCTTTCCATTAGGTTTACTAATTTAGAAAGACCTAAAGTCATTATTAAATATATTATTGCTACAATTATAAGTGGGAAAAAGTAGTCATATGTTCTAGAAGAAATTATGTCCGAAGCTTTTGTTAGTTCTAAAATTCCAATATATGCTCCTACTGATGTTTCTTTTAAAAGTGTTATAAACTCATTACCTAATGCTGGAAGTATATTTTTTATAGCTTGTGGCAAGATTATTAACTTCATAGTCTTATGATAGTTTAATCCTAAACTTAAACCTGCTTCTAATTGTCCTTTGTCTATGCTATTAATTCCAGAACGGATTATTTCACTTACATAAGCACCCGAATTTATTCCAAAAGCTATTATCCCAACTAATGTTATATTAATGTTTACACTTTTAAATATTACATAATAGATTATCATTAACTGAAGTATTACCGGAGTTCCCCTTATTACATTAACATAAATTTCACATATTTTATTTAATATTTTTCCTTTTTTATTTACTTCATAATTATTTCTTATTAATGAGACTAACGTTCCAATTATTATACCTATTATAACAGCAAAAAAAGCAATTATAACTGTAGTTGTTAATCCACTCAAAATATATTTATATCTATCATCTACAATTAATGTTTTGTATAAACTATCTTTCACTCTTTACTCCTTTTTATTTTGTATGATTAATTATATATTCTTCTATTTTTCCACTACTTTTTAACTCTTCTAAACACTCATTAATACTATTAAGTAATTCAGTATTTCCTTTTCTAACTATCATTCCATAAGAGTCAGTTACTAAGTAACCTGGTAATATTTTAAGTTCTGTATTTTCTTTTACAATTTCTTTAGCTGGTAACTCATCCATCACTAGTACAGTAACTTTTCCTCTTTTTAAGTCCTCTACTGCACTTAAATATTTCTTTTGTCTTACTATTTCAGTATCTTTAAAGTTTTTTGTTACATAAGAGTCAGCAATTGTACCTAGTTGTACTGCAATTTTTTCTTTTGAAATATTGTTTATACTTTCTATATTGCTATCAGTTTTCACTAATACAACTTGTTTAGATGTGACGTAATTTATGCTAAAGTCTACTTCTTCGTCTCTTTCAGGAGTATAACTAATTCCTGCTGCAGCAAAGTCTGCCTTTTTAGTTTTCACTTCATTTATAAGCGAGTCAAAAGCTACATCCTTAATTACTAATTTCTTGTTTAATTTTTCAGCAATATATTTAGCTATGTCAACATCTACTCCTACAATTTCCCCGTTTTCATAATATTCATAAGGAGCAAAACCTGCTTCTGTAACCATTACTAATTCATCACTATTTTTAGTACACCCACATAGAATAAAAGTTATAACAATTAACACAAAAATTTTTTTCATAATATACCTACTTTCTTAATAATAAATATACCACAAATTAGTTTCTTTTACAATAAAAAAAGTTAGACTTAACACTAACTTTCTATATATTTTCCATTTAAGCTAAAACTATGAGCTTCAGTAATTATAACGTCTACTATTTGTCCGATTAAATCTTTATCACTTTCAATATTAACTAGCTTCATATTTTCAGTATATCCCATGTATTTTTTAGGATCTTTTTCGCTTGGAGAAACAACTAGACATTTAACAACTTTATTTACCATTTTTAAGTTACTCTCTAGGCTATATTTATTTACTAGTTCATTTAATTTGTATAGTCTACTTTCTTTTTCTTCTTTTGAAGTATCATCAGGTAGTTTCATAGCTGGTGTACCCACTCTTGGACTAAATATAAATGTGAAAGCTCCATCAAATTTGCAAGTGTTTACTACGTCAAGTGTTTCATTAAAGTCACTTTCTGTTTCGCCTGGAAATCCAACTATTATATCAGTTGTTATACTTACACCTTTTACTTTAGTTCTTATTTTGTTATATAAAGTAAGATACTCTTCTTTTGTATACTTTCTTCCCATAAGTTTTAATATTCTATCACTTCCACTTTGAATTGGTAAGTGCACGTATGGCATAACGTTATCATATTTACTTATCACATCTATCATTTCATCAGTAAAGTCCCAAGGATGTGACGTAACAAACCTAATTCTCTCAATATTAGTTTTTGCTACATCTATAAGCAAGTTTGCTAAAGTATAGTCTTCATACAAGTCTTTTCCATAAGCGTTTACGTTTTGTCCAAGAAGAGTTACTTCTTTGTATCCTTCACTTTTAAGTTTTTCTATTTCTTTAATTATGTTTTCTTTTTTTCTACTTCTTTGAGTACCTCTAGTGTAAGGGACTATACAGTATGTACAGAATTTATCACAACCTAATTGTATATCTACCCATGCAGAATACTTGCTTTCTCTTTTTTCAGGTATTCCCTCACATATATTACCCTCTATACTATATACTTCTACGTTTTGTTTACCAGTTTTTATAGAGTTATTTATTACATTAACCATATTATCTAAGTTGTGTGTTCCAAATACAAAGTCTACATATTTATATTTAGACATAATTTCATTTACTACACTTTCTTCTTGAGCCATACATCCACATATTCCAAGTAGTATATCATGATTTTCTTTTAATTTTTTAACTAGACCTAGAAAACCAAAGACTTTGTCATGGGCATTTTCTCTAATAGCACAGGTGTTTAAAATAACTATGCTTGCTTCTTCAATATTGTCAGTTTCAACCATTTTGTTTTTTGTTAATACACCCTTAACTCTTTCTCCATCATGCACATTCATTTGACATCCATAAGTTCTTACATAGTATTTTTTTCCTATTAAACTTTCATCTAAACTTACATCTTTATATTCATAATTTATTGGTTTACTGTTGTTTCTTTTTTTTGCTTCTAACATATTAGGTACTTGCATAAATTCACTTCCTTTCAAGTAGTTACAAATATATCACTAAATGTGGTTATTGTCAATTATTTTAGGTGTTTTATAAGTTACAAAATCAAGTAAATTCATTGGAAAACCTTTAACAAAACTAAAGGCAGCTAAATCTTTGATTTCTGTCAAAAAGGTGTGACAGTTTCGCACTTTTTTGAAAACATCTTATATGAGCCATTTAAATTTCCAACCACTGGTTGGAATTTTTTTGAAATTTGTTAGATGGTATTATTATAGTACTAGGTACCATTTCTTTTGCTTGAGTTTCTGTTTTTTTCTTTTAATTTGATTTCTTGTTTCCAAAGATAATTTATCGTATTCATTAATTTTTATTTTTTTCTCTAAGTGCACGCTCACTTAAATTACCTCGTTTAAGTTATATTAATATAATACTTGATTTCTTTGATATCTTTTAATGACGATAAAATCTTGTAATGACCCCAAGTTAAATTTCGGTCCACTGGACCGACTTTTTAATTTTTAAATTAAATAATAAAATTGTCTATCATAAATTCTTTTTTCCTAACCAACTTCTACAGCTTTATTTATTTTGAATTCTACTATGGTTACTTGATTATCTTTTACATAATGAGCTTCAAACTTGTTTACTGATTTTGTTATAATTATTCCAATAGTATTGTTTTGAGTTATAGTTTTCACGTGTTCGTCAATGTAATTCATATACGTTTTTATTTGTCCATAATCACTTTTCTTATATTCTCTTGCTTTTATTTCAACAACACAATATCTATTATCAACCACATTATAAAATAGATAGTCTATATAATTCTTTTTGTCTCCAATGTTAAGTTTATATTCTCTACCCATATAAGTGTATCCACCACCTAATTGTTTCATAAAACTATCTAAATTTTCATAAATAATTTCTTGAAGTACTTTTTCGGTATAAACTTCATAACTTTTATTAGGCATCAACACTATTGGACTGGGTACACTTTGAATTAAAGAAAGTTCTTCTTTATTTAAAAGACACTCTTTTGCTCCAGTTGAAAGCCTACCATACTCATTACTCTTTATTCTTTCAGCTAATGCTCTTTTACTTAAATTACTTCGTTTAGTTATATTAATGTAATACTTGATTTCTCCTAAGTTTTTTAAAGGTAAAAGTAATTTATAATGTGACCAAGTCAATTGGTCATCCAATGGATGACCTTTTTCAATAAAATTATGGAATAATCTCATGTATTTAAGATTTGTAATCCCGTAATTTGTACCAAATTCTTTTGTTAATTCTTTTGCATACTTTTTAACTATACCTTCGCCGTAGTGTTTACCAGCTTCTGCTAATTCCTTTCCAATATTATAATTCATTGTTAGTTTTACATTGTTTATCTGATAATTCTTAACTATTAATTTAGCATTACCATTTATTATTTCACTCCTTATATTCTCTAAATAATTTTCTTCCATGATTACATCCTTTCACCATTACAATTGCGTCTGTTTTAAATCTAGTAGCAAAAATATTTTGTTTTAATATTCACGTATGTTTTCAAAATTAGTTTCCTCATATTTTAAATATGAAATATAAACTTAGATAAATTCTTAATAAGAAATCTACTAGTTATCTTAAAAAATAATCTCATAATTTACTCTCCTTTCTAGGAAAGGCTTTTTAACCCTCCTAATATATTTATTCGACAAAAAACGTGAAAAGCCTTTTTTTATTTTAACTTTACGCGAAATTTAACGTGAAATTTTACACAAAAATGTAAAATTCACTAGTGTTTTTATCATTGTCACTTAGTTGTCACTTTATATGTGATAAAATGACATAAATTTAGTTGATAAGTAAATTGATTTTTGCTATAATATTGATGTTTAAAAAAGGAAGTAAGAAGTATGAAACAAGTATTAGAATATTTAGAAAAAAATGACAAAAATAAAACAGCAGTTATATGTGAAAATGAATCTATTACATATGGAGAGTTAATTAGTAAATCCAAACTAGTTGGGTCTAACCTTATAAATAAAGTTAAAATTAATGAACCAGTAATAGTTTTTATGGATAAAGGTATAACTACACTAGAAGTATTTTTTGGTATTTTATATAGTGGTGGGTGTTATAGTTTAGTAAATCCAGAGTTTCCTCAAAATAGAATTAAATCTATTTTAAATACTCTAGAAGCAAAATGCGTTATTACAAATATAGAAAACTATGAAAAAGCTAAAGAAGTTTTTAATGAAATAAATATAATTAAGTGTGAAGATTTAGTTAGTGGTGGTATTTTAGAAAGTGAATTAGAAAACATTAGAAGATCTAAACTAGACATAGACCCAGTATATATTAATTTTACAAGTGGTAGTACTGGGGTACCAAAAGGTGTTGTAGTAAGTAATAGAAGTATAATTGATTTTATTGATGTATTTACTAACCTATTTGATATTAAAGAAAGTGACATAATTGCAAACCAAGCACCATTTGATTTTGATGTTTCAGTAAAAGACATCTATAGCGCACTTTGTAAAGGTTCTACTTTGTTAATAGTACCAAAGAAATTATTTAGTAGTCCTGCTAATTTACTCGATTACTTAGTTATAAACAACGCTACTACACTAATCTGGGCAGTCAGTGCATTATGTTTAATTACTACATTCCACGGCCTAGACTACAAAGTTCCAACAACTGTTAACAAAATAATCTATAGTGGTGAAGTAATGCCTCTTAAACACTTGAAAATATGGATGGATAAATTACCTAATGTAAGAGTAATTAATGTATATGGTCCAACTGAAATAACTTGTAATTGTACATATCATGAAGTTGACAGAAGTAGAACTTATGTAGAAAATATTCCTATTGGCAAAAGTTTTCCTAATGAAAAAGTTTTCTTACTTGATGAGGAAAACAAACTAGTTAATACTCCTAATATTCCTGGAGAAATATGTGTAAGTGGAACTTGTCTTAGTTTAGGATACTATAATAATAAAGAAGTTACAGATAAAGCATTTATGCAAAACCCACTAAACAATAAATACATTGAACCTATTTATAAAACTGGAGACCTAGCAATGTATGATGAAAATATGGACTTGGTTTTTAAAGGAAGAAAAGACTTTCAAATTAAATATATGGGCCACAGAATAGAGCTTGAAGAAATAGACACAGAAGTACTTAAGTTAGATGGTGTTAAAAGATGCCTTACATTATTTGATGAAAAGAAAAGTAAACTTTGGTGTTTCTATGTAGGAGAAGTTACTAAAGAGGATATTATATCTTTCTTAAAAGTAAATGTTCCAGAATACATGGTGCCTACTAAGTATGTTAAGTTAGAAGAGTTTACTCTTACTAAAAATGGTAAAATAGATAGAAATGTATTAAAGGAGATGATTAAATGAACTATGAAAATATTTTAAGTAAGTACTCTACTCCACTTTTTATCTATGACTGTGATAAGTTAGAACAAAGAGTTAATTACTTAAAAAATATGTTAGATACTGATTTATGTTATGCAATTAAAGCTAACTCATTTGTTATAAAAGAAATTGAACCATTAGTATCAAGAATTGAAATATGTTCTTATGGAGAATACATGATATGTAAAGATAATGGTGTTAAAAATGATAAGATGGTATTAAGTGGTGTTAATAAAAACTATGATGAGTTTGAAAAAATTATAAAAGAAGAAAATAATATATTTAGATACACCATTGAAAGTATTACTCAGTTTAATATGTTAAAAGAGTTATCTAGTAAATATAAGAAGAATATTAATATACTACCTAGAATTACAAGTGGTAACCAGTTTGGAATTACAAAAGAAGAACTATATTATATAATAGAGAACTTAACAGAATTTATGACTTTAACAGGTATAGAATTCTTTAGTGGAACGCAAAAACACAGTATTAAGAGAATTGTTAATGAGTTTACTCTAGTTAATGAGATATTTGATTATATAGAAAACACTTATAAACTAACTGATTTAGAGTTAGAGTATGGTCCTGGGTTACCTGTTTACTATTTTGAAGAAGAGAGTTTTAATGAAGAAGAATTTTTAAATGAAGTTAAAAACAATATTCATACATTCTTTAAAGGTAGAAAAGTTATTCTTGAAATTGGAAGAAGTTTAGTAGCAAATTGTGGTGAATATATTACTAAAGTTGTTGATTTAAAAGAAAATAAAACTGGAAAATACGCTATTATTGATGGTGGAATTAATCATTTAGTATATTATGGTGGCACGATGGGAATGATGAGACCAAAGTTTGAAATACTAAACAAAAGTAATACTAAAGAAAATATATACAACATATTTGGATCTCTTTGCACTATTAACGATATAATTGTTAAGAATGTAAGCTTGCCTGAGTTAGAAATAAATGATACATTTGTGTTTAAGAATACTGGAGCTTATTCAGTAACTGAAGGAATTAACCTATTTTTAAGTAGAGATATGCCTAAAGTGTTACTGCTAAAAAATAAGAATGTGTTATTAGTAAGGGACAACATTAACACATATAAGCTAAATAGTCCTAATTATGGAGGTAAATAAAATGGAAAAATTATTAGAAATATTAGAGGAAATCAAGCCTGGTGTAGACTATGAAAATATTGATACTTTAATTAATGACCACTACTTAGACTCACTTTCTATACTTTCTTTAATAAGTGAACTAGAAGATGAATTTGATATTGTTATACCAACAGTTGAAATAATACCAGATAACTTTAATTCAGTTAAAAGTATGATGGCTCTAATTAACAAATTAAAAGAGGAAGATTAATTATGCAATATAGTGAGTTATCTTACTTTCTTTTTTTACCTTTAGTAATGTTACTTTACACTTTTACTCCTAAGAAATTTAGATACATTACTTTACTAGTAGCAAGTTTATTCTTCTTTTATACATTAAGTGGAAAATTATTAATTTATGTGGTATATAGTACTCTTATAATGTACTTTGCTTCTTTATTAATTGACCACTTTAATGAGTTAGAAGATAATATAAACGATGAAATGCCTAAAGAAGAAAAGAAAGCTTTAAAATTAAAATATAACAAATATAAAAAAATAACTTTAGTAATTAGTATACTCTTGCTTTTGTCTACACTACTACTAACTAAATATTTGAACTTCTTTATTACAGTAATAAATGATGTATTTAAAAGTGGTTTATCTTTAACACGTATTCTAGCGCCTATTGGAATTAGTTTTTATACTTTTGAAGTATTGTCTTATTTAATAGATATATATCATAAAAAATATAAAGCACTTGAAAAATATTTTGAAATGTGCCTTGTATATAGTGTTCTTCCCAACTTTAATGGAAGGACCAATTACAAGATATGAACAAATTAAAGATAGTTTATTTAGTGGAGAAAAAATTAATTATACTAATATGTGTTTTGCTCTTCAAAGAATAGTATATGGTCTTGGTAAAAAGCTTATTATTGCAGACAGATTAAATCCTATAGTAAAAATGATATTTAATAATTATAGTAACTATAATGGTGGAGTTGTTTTATTAGGTGGAATACTTTATACCATTCAGTTATATATGGACTTTTCAGGAATTATGGACATTGTAATTGGTAGTGGGCAGATATTTAATATTAAATTACCTGAAAACTTTAAACAACCATTTTTTTCTAAAAATATAAGTGATTTTTGGTCTAGGTGGCATATCACTCTTGGAACGTTTTTTAAAGACTATATCTTCTACCCTATTTCATTATCTAGAATTTCTAGAAATATTACTAAAACCCTAAGAAAAAAACTTGGTAGTCATTTTGGACCTTTAGTAAGTGGTTCAATTGCTTTATTAGCAGTTTGGCTAAGTAATGGTTTATGGCATGGAGCAGGATACCAATACATCTTATTTGGAATGTATCACTTTGTACTAATCTTACTTGGTAATATATGTATGCCATTAATTAATAGATTTTATGATAAGACAAAAATAAATAAAGAAAGTGTTTTTGTTAAGTGGTTTAGCATTTTAAGAACTACTATATTAGTAATATTTGGAGAAATAATATTTAGATCAAACTCTGTAAAAGATGCATTATCTATGATTAAAAAAATATTTACTAACTTTAGTTTTGATATAGTTAAACCTTTAAATAAGATGGGACTAGACATATACGATATGATTATTATTTTAGTTACTCTTATTGTTATAGTGGTTATTAGTATTTTAAAAGAAAAGAATATTAACGTTAGAGAAATTATTAGTAAAAAGCCTATCTATATTAGATGGATAATCTATTATGCTCTTATATTATATGTTTTAATCTTTGGTGCTTATTTGGGTCCATATATTCCGGTTGACCCGATGTATGCTAATTTTTAGGAGGTAAATGTTATGAAAAATATATTAAAATCCACATTATTTTTAAGTATACTTTTAGTTATCATTATATATATGGGGAAAATCTTTACTCCTAAAGATAACACTTTAGAAAGTGGGATGAATGAAGTAAGAGCTAATGGAATACTTGGAGAAAAAGATGATATTGATGTTATTATAATTGGAGACTCTTTAACATACAGTTCATTTATACCAATTGAGATGTATAAAGAATATGGGTTTACTTCATATGTAATGGGTACTCATGCACAAAGAAGTCATGATACTTATAAGTTACTTAAGAATGCTCTTAATTATCAAAAGCCTAAAGTTGTAGTACTTGAAACTAATCTTTTATTTAGAAAATATAGTTTTAATAGAGATATGCTTAGTAAGCTTGAAACAATACTACCTTTCTTTGATTATCATAATAGATGGAAAAATCTAAGTTTTAAAGATTTTACTAGTGAAATTAATTATACTTACACTGACCCGACTAAAGGATATATGTTAAAGAAAAGTGTTAAAAGCGGAAAGACTTATAATTATATGAAAAAAGATAGTAAAGTTACTCATATAGTTAATGGAAATTATGTTTATTTAGAGAAAATAAAAAAGTTATGCAGTGAAAATAATATCAAGCTAATTTTGGTAAGCGCATCAAGTGAAAGGAATTATAACTTTAGTAAACATGAAAGTATTGAAAAATATGCAACTAAGAATAAAATAGACTATATTGATTTAAACTTAGAAGATGTTAAAATTGACTGGGAAAAAGATACTACTGATAAAGGGGATCATTTGAATTATTTGGGAGCTTTAAAAGAAAGCAAGTTTTTTGGTAATATCTTAAAAGATAGGTATAATCTGGTAGATAAAAGAGGTACACTAGAAAGTTGGGATAAACTAGAAATGGTGTACAATAAAAAAGCTAGATAGTATAACATACTACACTAGCTACTGCATAAACTTCATCATGCGTAATTGAAAGGCTAAATTTTAGTCTTTCTTTTTTTATGTATTCACTTAGTTTTCCATAGAAATTAAAGTAAGGCATGCCATTATTATGTAACACTTCTATATCAAGGATACTATATACGCTTAAATTTACTCCTAAGCTTTTTAAAAGAGCTTCTTTGGCAGCGAATACTCCCGCCTTTGTTTCTATGCTTTTATGACTAGCAAAATACTCTAATTCACTACTTGTAAACACACTACTTAATTTTTTTATTTTGTTTATACTTTCAACCCTGACTATATCTATTCCATTAGTTATCATTTTTTTCCTCAAGAGTACTTTCTTTTTGCGCTACTTTTTTAAAGTAGTCTGTTTTTAATGTTAAATCATTCTTCTTTATTAATTCACTTATATAGTGGTTCATGTTTTCTAAGTCAGTTATATTTATCCATTTACCATTAGTTACTTCTCCACCCTCAACATAAACTCTTCCGTTATACCAAGAGTAATCACTAAAGAATACATATCCATTATAATTTTTAGATAGAGCATTAGTACCTATATAATTATTAGAATTATAATCTATCCCATATAAATTAAGTATTGTTGGAAGTATATTTAACTGACTTGTTACATCAGTAACTGTCTTTTTACTCTTACCATCATATATAAAGAATGGTGTATGATTTATCAAGTTATTTGATGTTTCCTTGTATTTATCTAGTATAGTTTGGTCACTTAATGTATATAAGTAATGATCAGTAAATACGACTATTGCTGTGTTAGACATAAGATTTTTTTCTTCAAGTTTATTTAGAAGAAGTTCTACCATATAGTCTGTTTCTTTTGCTTGTCTTAAAGCACATTCTTCTTCTGTTAATGTAGGTAATTTATAGTCTTTTGGAAGTTTGTCAACATTCAAGTTTTCTAAAGCATCTAATTCTACTAATCTTTTACATACACCTTTTTCAGTACTAAATGGTAAGTGACTGCTGTAAGTTATAATGTAGTCTACAAATTTTTCTTCACTAAACATTCTATTACTAAAGTCCTCATTTAAAATTAGTTCTCTATCTAACTCATATTCTTTATTTTTATACTCATACATATCAACTAGACCATAATAGTTATCATATCCCCAGTTTTTATAGTTAACTCCCCTACTATAGAATTCGCTTGTATTCATGTGAAATGCATTAACCGAATAGCCTAATTTCTTAAATAGTTTTGATAAAGTATAAGGAAATGTGTTTTTACTAAATGAATAAGCGTTTTGTGTGTAACTTAGTGGTGTTATAAAACCAGTATTAACAGCAAATTCACTATTAAATGTACTTCCGCCACCATTATAATATGAGTAATGATTTTTAAAGTTTATTCCATTATTCATTAGTTTATATAAAGTTGGAGTGTTTTCTTTAGTTAACATCCACGAGTCTACACCTTCTAATTGAAGTATTATTAAGTTTTTGTCTTTTAATAAACCAGTGTACCTATCTGTAGTTTTTTCATCTTCCATGTTATAAATGCCATCTAAAAATGACATTTCTTCTTCACTAGTCGTTTTCTTAGGTTTTAAGAATGTTACATAAAAATTTCTTACATTGTATTCATAAAATCCACTTATTCTCATGCTTTTGTTGTTATCATTAAAACTTATGTAAATGTTTCTAGGATTACGCCAGGTTGACCAAGTAAGTTCTTTGTCAGATTTTCCGTACACTAGTGGTGTAAGAGTGTGTCCTACTAAGAAGATTACTAAAATTACTGCTAGTTTTTTATATCTATTTTTTTCTACTTTTGGATAAAATTTAAATAAGTATATAGTTAAAGATAATATTAAAAGCATAAGTATGTAAACCCATATGTTACAGTTAATAATCGCATCCATGAAGTAGCCTGAGCCTTCTCCTGCAAGTAATACTAGAGAAAAATCAAAGAATGTATCTGTCATACTATAGTAGACATTGTTTACTGTAAACAAGGCAAAACTAAGGATAAAAAATACTACGTATATAGATTTACCTATTTTTCCTTTAAATGAAGTACTAAGTCCAATTATTAGAGTTACCCATAATAAAGTAAATAAATTTGGAGCTAATCTATATATGCCATAAAAGTTTATTTTATATCCTAAAATTCTTGTAAACAAGTCCATCAATATAAATGGAATACTTATTAATATTATACTTTTATTTCTTATAAAAAAGGCGATTATCTTTTTAAATATGTTATCTTTTTCTTTTATATTTTTCTTTTTTTCTTTCACATCTTTTTTCATTTTAATCACGTATATATTGTACCAAATATCTTACTGTTTGTCTAGATGGTCTTAACATATTTAAATATAACTAGTATTATTTTTTTCTAAATAAAAAGAAAAAACTTTAGTTAATTTTTATTTACTTTTAATAATTATTTGACTAACTTTATATCAAGTATATCTTTAATGTTTATTACTTCGTTGTTTATTGTTAATAATTTAGTTTTATCCCTAGCTATTAAAGTGTAATCTTTGTCTCCATTTTTTGTGGTTATGCACACATTTACTTTATATATAAAGTTGTTACTTGAAAATATGTCGTTAATCTTTTTTCTTATTAGTATTTCTTTCATGTTATCATCTATTATTTTTGTTTCATTTAAATTATCTTTTCCATAGTAAAATTCTTCATTGTTTTTTATTATTCCAGTATTTTTATTTACAAATATATTAGGTAGTTTTTTATTCATAGTTTCCCCCTAGTAAAGTGTATGATTATTTTTTTATTTAATTCCATAATTTAGCAGTTGACTATACAAACAAAGACGTGTTATACTTAATGCGAACAAAGGATGGTGTTGGTTATGGAAGAAAGAAATATTTTATGTATTGATTTAAAGAGTTTTTTTGCTTCAGTTGAATGTATTGAAAGAAATTTAGACCCGTTTACTACTCCCTTAATTGTTGCTGATCCATCTAGAAAAGGTGGGGCGATTACTCTTGCAGTTACTCCATATATGAAAAATCTTGGTGTACCTTCTCGCGGAAGAGTTTTTGAGATACCTAAAGGAATTAAATATATTACAGCTACTCCTAGAATGAGTTTGTATGTTAAGAAAAGTAAAGAAGTTATTAATTGTTTTTTAGATTTTGTAAGTAAAGAAGATATGCATGTGTACTCTATAGACGAAGCGTTTTTAGATGTTACTGATTATTTAGAGTTATATAAGATGGATGATGTTACTTTAGCTAAAAACATAATGGCTAGAATTAAAGAGAAGACAGGACTTACTAGTACGTGTGGAATTGGGCCCAACTTACTTCTTGCTAAGGTTGCACTTGATATTGAGAGTAAACATAGTCCTGACTTTATCGCTAAGTGGACTTATGAAGATGTGAAGACTAAGTTATGGAATATAACACCATTAGACGAGATGTGGGGAATTGGATCTAAAACCATGAAAAAGCTAAATGATCTAGGAATATATAAGGTTGGAGATATTAATAAGTATGGTAAAGAGTTTTATAAGAAAAGATTTGGTGTGTTAGGCGAAGAGTTGTATTTGCACGCGAATGGGATAGATTATAGTAATATTAAAAATGATAGATATGAAGTTAAAAATAAGAGTTATGGACTTAGTCAGATATTATATAAAGATTATACTCCTAGTGAAGTTATTTTAATTGTTAAAGAGATGTGTGAGACCGCTACTAAAAGACTTAGAAGTAATAAAAAAGCATGCGAAGTAGTTGGTTTTGGTATTGGATACTCTAGAAGTGTTGGTGGTGGGTTTTATCATTCTAAGAAGTTATCTTCTCCTACTGATAAAGATAGCGTTATTTATGAAGTGTGCAAAAGTATATTTGATGCGTATATTGAAGAACTTCCTATTAGAAAGGTAAGTATTTCTCTTGGTAAATTAAGTGATAATAATTATGTACAGTTAAATTTATTTGATACAAACGAAGAAAGTTATGATGAGACTATGAAAACAATTGACGAGATAACTAAGAGATTTGGGGATAATGCTATTTTAAAAGCGTCTAGTTTACTTGATTATAGTACAATTAAAATGCGTAATAAGAAGATGGGTGGACATAATAAGTAATGGTGATATTATGTATAGAAAAATGATTAAATGGAAACCATTTAATACCTTACTTAAGTATAAAGATATTTTAGAAATTGAGAAAAAGAGACAGTTAGTTGATAAGCCTGTTATTATGGAAGACAGGATATATGAAATTAATGATGTGTTAAAGAGTGTTAATTCTTCTACTTTAGTTAGAGTAAAATATTTTAATAAAGGAATGCTATTATATAAAGAAGGATATGTTAGTAAAATTGATACAATAGAAAAATATATTCTAATAGATAGATTTAGAATATATTTTAGGGAACTTATTAAAATTGAAGTTATTTAGTTAATGAATGTACGACCATGTTGTCTTGATATTCTACTAAGTCTGGATATATTTTAAATAGAGTGTCTAAATCTTTCTTCTCTACTACTCTGTGTCCTAGAGTGTTAAAGTAAGTGGGATTTCCCATTACTGCTAGTGAAGTATCTATTACTACTTTCTTGTTATTAAGTACTGTTTCTACTACCCAGTGGCCGCCAAAAGAGCTACCCTCCGTACCTTTGAAGTGTGGGTTTACTACGTACACGGCTTCACTATATATTCCAAGTTTATCTAGTAAAAGAACAAGTTCATATGAACAGGTTTTGCATCTTCCACCAGTTAAGCCTAGTCTAAAAAGGTCAATGAATGCAAGAGGGCCATACCCAGTTATTCTAATTGGTGTTTTGTCTTTTGAAATTATATCCCATAAAAGCTCGTCAAACTCAGTTAGTTTGTTTTTACTATAAAGTTCATTAAATACTTTTTTAAATTCTTTATTGTTTCTTAATAACTCTTCTCTAAATACATTTTTCATTTGTTTTCTCCTAGAAATATTGTATCAATAAATTCTATAGTTTTAAAGTCTTTTCTTTACCTTTAATGATAATGTTGTTATTTTGTGTAAATGACATGTCATATTCCTTAAAGTTTATCTTATCTAAAATTTGTTTTGGAATTTTTATTTTGTTACCTACTTTTTCAACACTATAAGTATTTGCTAGTATTATTCTATAAACTTTTCTATTTTGACTAGTCATACTTAAATTTATGTTTTGTTTTAAGTTTGAAAGGATAAGAGTGTTTTCGTCTATCAAAGTAATGGATGTGAAATTTAAGTTTTCTGGTATTATCAAAAAATTATTTTTTATTTCAAACATAATGTAGCCCCCTTAATTACTATAATTATACCATATTTGGTACTGTTTTGTCAAAAATTTGTGCTTTTATTTTTTAGGGTTAATTGATATAATTATAATAGGTAAAGGTAGGGATTATATGGACAACGTTTTAAGTGAACTAGTGAAAAAACTAGAAAAAGGAGAAAGTGTAAGTAATTTAGTCAGTGAATTTAAAATCAGTGAGTTTGAGCTTTTTGGTTATGTAAGAAAGTTAAAGGAAACTGGTATTAATGTTATTAGGACTGAAAAGAATAATGAAGTTAGACTAATAATTAATCACCATCCTGATTATACAAAAGAAAATGTATATAATATTAATGTGGACGTAAACTTGAATACTAAGTTTGCTGTTATAAGTGATACTAGATTTGGTTCAACAAACGAGCAAATTGCTATTTTAAATGACTTATATAAAAAGTTTTTAGAGTGTGGTGTTACATATGTAATTGTAGCAGGAAATTTACTTGAAGGCGAATATAAAAACAACGATGTTTATGAATATGGTAAAAGTTTAATTAGTAATACTAGTATTGGACAAGCTAATCATTTATTAGAGTTTTATCCTAAGGTAACTGGTATTACTACTCTTTTTATTACAGGAAAAACTGACCATACTTGGAGTAAAGAGTTAAATGTTGGAGAATATATTAGTAGTAACAGAGATGATTTAATTTATTTAGGGCCTAAAAGTGCAACTATTAATTTTAATAAAGTTATGTTTAGGGTTGAGAATTTGAAAAAGCAAGGAGAAAGCTATACTATCGCATATCCACCACAGAAGTATTCTAGAAGTATGCCTAGTTATGAAGATTATGACGCGATATTTTTAGGTGGCACATTGACTGCACAGGAGTTTCCAACAATTAGAGATACTAAGATGTTTGCAATACCTTCTGTAGTTGCTAGAACTCCAAAGATGAGAAATTTAAGTCAACAAAATACTATAGGTGCGTATGTTTTTGATATTAGTTATACTAAAAATGGAAAATTAAAGAGTATGAAGTCTACACTTATTCCCTACTACGTTCCTAGTAAAGAAAACTATATTACAATAAAGCCTCTTATAATAAGTGATAGTAAAGATAATGTTAAAGTTAAGCCTGTTAAAGATAATATGAGTAGTATGTTAGATAGAATATATAGAAATATTAAGAAGGAAGAGAGTTTTAGTGATTTGATGAATAGACTTTCAATTAATGAAAATGAACTTTATGGCGTGATTGACCTACTTCAAGAAAGAGGAAGAGATATTGGTATTAGTGAAATTGATGGGGTTCTTGTCGTTAGAAAAAATGTTAAAAAAATTAGAAAGACTGAGATAAAGCCACCTAAAGAAGAATTACATAAAAAGGAGTTTTTAGTTGTAAGTGATACGCATTACGGAAGTATTTATAGTCAGCCTTCTATGGTAAATACATCTGTTTATGAAGCTTATAACCGTGGAATTACTGATATATTTCATGTTGGAGATATTACTGATGGAGATTATAGTAGAATTAGGCCAATACATAATTATGAAGTGTTTTTATATGGTGCGACTGGACAGCTTGAGTACACCTTAAATACTTTGCCTAAGTTTCCTGGAATGAAGTGGCACATTATTACTGGAAGTCATGATCAAACTCACCTATTTAATTATGGAGTTGATATTGGAAAAGAATTAGAAAAAAGAAGAGACGATATTGAGTTTCTTGGGCAAGACAGAGGCTTTTATTATTTTGACAACTGCAAGATGGAGTTATTTCACCCAGGTGGTGGGACAAGCAGAATACTTTCTACAAAGCCACAGAACGGAATTGATCAGATACCAAGTCATACTAAACCTAAAATCAGTTTAAGAGGACATTACCACAAGTCTTATTATATGTTTTATAGAAATGTTCACACTTTCTTGTGTCCATGTAATGTTGATACATCTTCATTTATGATGAAAAATGAGATACCTAATTTGATGGGAAATTATTTCATTACTATTTGGTATGACGATAATGGAGATATTGAATATTTAGAAACTGAACCTATGATTTTTACTAATGAAGATGTGACTTACAGAGATTTTGAAAATCCTAAAAAGTTTATAAAAAGCAAAATTAATAAAAAAATTTAAAAAATATTATAAAAAGTATTGACATAGGCACTAATTTTATGGTACACTTTTAATGCTTGATTTAATCAAGTGCCTACCGTGGGGAATTAGCTCAGTTGGCTAGAGCACCTGCCTTGCACGCAGGGGGTCGCGGGTTCAAGTCCCACATTCTCCACCAAATATATCTATAGAAGTCCTTTTTTCTAAGGACTTTTTTTGTTATACTACTAGTGAAGTGTTAATTAATTTAGTTAAAGATACAAAAGACGTTAAAGTAAAAACTATGAGACTTTGATGTCTTTTTTTAAAGAAAAAAAAGAACTATTTGGTTCTTCTTAGTATTTAAAGACTTCTACAAATATGTTAAAAGCTACTTTAAGAGCGTCATGTCTTACCATGCCATTATCTATTATAAAATAGTTGTCTTCTATTACAGTGATGTCTTTTAAGTTTTCTTTATCTAGTAAGACTTGGTCTTTTTGTTCACTAGTTTGATATTTTTCTAATATATTTTTATCTATCTTTTTATTGTTTGCAAGTACTACGTCTACTTTTCTTTTGCCTAAGTATGAGTTTAATAAATTTACGTGGTCGCTTACTTTAAAGTTATCTGTTTCGCCTGGTTGAGTAACCATGTTTGATACGTATATTATTTTGGCATTTGACTCGTCTATTGCGTCTATGATTTCTTTGTTTATTAAATTTGGTATGATACTTGTAAATATGCTACCCATGCTTAGTATGATGGCGTCTGCATTTTTAATTACTTTTATTGCTTCAGGTGTTATTACTGGTGCTTCCTTATAGAAAACTTTTTTTATTTTCTTTGGACTTAGAGATATTTCTTTTTCGCCTTCAACAATTGTTTTATCTTTCATCTCTGCCATTAATGTAACGTTATCTTCTGTTAATGGAACAACTTTTCCTTTCAAGTTAAATACTTTTGATAAAGCTTCTATTCCATCACTTAAATTGCCAGTTATTTCTTTTGCAGCTGTTAAAATTAAATTCCCTACTGCGTGACCATTTAAGTCGCTATATGTGCTGAACCTGTAATTAAATAGTTTTTCTACGAGTGGCTCAGTTTCACTTAGTGAAATTAATACTCTTCTAATGTCGCCTACTGCTGGCGTTTTAAATTCTTCTCTTAATTTACCAGTTGAAGAACCATTATCGCATACACTTACTATTGCAGTTATGTCTAACGGAAATTTTTTAAGGCCCTGTAAAAGTACAGAAAGACCTGTTCCTCCACCTAGTACTACTACTTTTTTATTCATTTATCCCCCATAATTAATATAATATTCATAATATTCATCAAATGTTATATTCTCATTATGTATAATTCTTGCAGCATTTGAGCCAACATATCTTAGTCTCCATGCATCATATGAGAATCCTGTTATGTTTTCTTTATCCTTTGGATATCTTAAAATAAAGCCATATTTGTAAGCATTTTCCAAAATCCATGTGTGTTCTGGACTGTTTTCCATGTCTGAGCCTTCTGTATAAAGTGGCTTTACTACAACACTTAGACCAGTTTGATATTCTGAGTGACCAGGACGTGCTGCAACTTTATCTGCATAGTCTACACCACTACTTGCTTCAATATCATTATATGCTTCTTCTTGGTCAGCATAACTTCTATATCCTTGACTTACTACTAAATTATATCCACTTTCTTTAGCAGCGTCTAGCATATTTGTAAGACTATCATACATCATTTTACTTACTTGTTTTCCTTCATATGCATAGCTTAAACTAACGTCTACTAAATCACTTGGCACGTAGGTTTCTGATAGCTTGTAAAATTTATTTACTAACATCAATTCTCCTTTTGAAGTGTCTGTATCTGCTATACTTTTGTACCAGCCTAAAGATGCTTTTGTGTTTACTTTAGCTACTATATCAGTTAAATTACCATTATTTTCATTTATATAATCCAAGTATTTATCTAAGTTTGCAAATATAAACTTTTTTTCTTTCATTAGTTTTGTTATGTTTACATTGTATTTATGATTTAGTAATGTGTTAATCTCGTCTTCTTTTAAAGTTTTAATGTATTCTATTTCATTATCAGAATAGCCTACTTCGCCCAGTTTGTATTCTATGGTTTTTCTCAAATTGCTTTCATCTATTAAAGATTTAATACCAATTATAACTACTACCAAAATTACTACAACAATACCTACAAATACCCCTAATTTTTTAACATTTAATTTTTTCTTTGTCAAATCTTATCACCTTAAGTATATTATACAAAAAAACTTCAAATTTCTCAATATTAAAAGAAGACTTTTTAAACTAAGTTGTTAAAATTAGGTCTTTTAATTTTTTTAGTTTATCTTTGTCTTCTTTTGATACTCTAAAAGAGTCATTCACTTTGCTTGTTGCTTTTCTTACAATAAAATCTGGTAATTTAGTGCTTTTTATAAATTCGTAAGTGTCACTTGTAAACTTTACGTATAGTTCACAAAGTAGCCACGATATTGCCATGTCTACGTAATAAGCATGTGTTGTCTCTTTTTTTATTAAATCAAATATGACGCTTAAATTTTCTTTTTTTAAATAATGGTCTAATATTATAACGTAGCCAAATCTTTTTGTAAATTCATGAGAACTTTTTAGAAAATTGAATGAATATTCAATAGTTGTGCTATCTAATATTTTTGAAGAATTGCTAATCATGTCAGTAAAGCTCCACGAGTCCATTTTCTTTGTATAATTCTTTATGTATTTGGTATACACTTTTAAATCTGACATGTTTGAAATCACTAATCCTGACAAAATTTGTACTTCATATATATTAGAACTATTTGCAAAAGTTAAGAAATCCAAGTAATTAGTTTTCATTATTTCTTTTGAAATTTTTTTCAAAACTGGAGTACGCAAACCTAGAGTTTTGTAACTGGTATTAATTATTTTATCGTTAAAGTTTTTGTATTTTTCATCACTCAATGTTTGTAAATAATTGGTTAACTCAAGAAAGGTTTGTTCCTTCCATTCATTACACATTAATATTGTATTCCCCATACCACTACTTCTTTAGCTGGTCTACCACATATTGCACATTTTCCTGTTATTTTTTCTTCATTTTCAAGTATGCATCTAGATTTTATGCCTGTTTTGTCCTTTAGTTTAATTTCACATTCAGTATTTCCACACCAGTCTGCTTTTATAAACCCCGGATGTTGTTTAATAATTGATGACATTTCATCCATATTTGTAGCAGTGTATGTTAGTGTATTCATTCTTTCTAGAGCTTTTTTGTATAAGTTATTTTGAATGTCTTCTAATAAAAATTCTATTTTGTTTAAAAGTTCTTCTATTTTTACTGTTATTTTTTCTCTACTATCTCTTCTTACTAATGTGACTTCGTTATTTTCTAGATCTCTTGTACCCATTTCTATTCTAATAGGTGTGCCATTAACTTCACTTTCGGCAAATTTGAAACCTGGTGATTTTTCTGAGTCATCCACTCTAAATGTTATGTTATTTTCTTTTAATTTAGTTTTTATTATTTCTAGAGCACTACTTACAGAAATGTCACTGCCAATCGGAATTATATCAACTTTTATTGGAGCTACTTTTGGTGGAAGAACAAGTCCATAATCATCTCCGTGTACCATAATAACTGCACCTATCATTCTATTTGATGAACCCCAAGAAGTTTGATATGCATATTCATAGTTGTTGTCTTTATTTAAGAATTTTATGTCGTAAGCTTTGCTAAATTTTTGTCCAAAATAATGTGACGTTCCACTTTGAAGGCATATTCCATTATACATTAACGCTTCAATTGTTAAAGTGTATTCTGCACCTGCAAATTTTTCTTTTTCTGTTTTTCTTCCTGACATAACTGGTACTGCTAGATAGTCAGTAAAGAACTTTTTATAGATATTTAGCATATCGTGTGTTTCTTTTTCAGCTTCTATTTGTGTTGCATGTACTGTGTGACCTTCTTGCCAAAAAAATTCTCTACTTCTTAAAAATGGCCTTGTTTCCTTTTCCCATCTTACTACACTGCACCATTGATTGTATTTAAGTGGTAAATCTCTATATGATTTTACTACATCGCGGTAGTAATCGCTAAATAACGTCTCACTTGTTGGACGAACAGCTAATTTTTCTTCAAGTGGTTTCGAACCACCTATTGTTACCCAGGCTACTTCTGGTGCAAAGCCTTCTACTAACTCGCCTTCCTTTTTTAGTAAGTTTTCTGGTATAAACATTGGCATCATGACATTTTTATGGCCAGTTTCTTTAAACATTTTGTCCATGTTTTCTTTAATACTTTCCCATAAAGCACATCCATTTGGTTCAAAAATTGTGCAACCTTTCACATTTGAATATCTTGCTAAATGAGCTGCGTTAACTACATCTGTGTACCAAGCTGCAAAGTCAACATCTCTACTTGTTATTTTGTTATTTTTCATAAAATCTTTCCTCCTAAAATAAAAAGGACAGCATAAGGAGTGCAAAAGTGCACGGTGCCATCCCTTGTTTTTCTTTATTATTTATAACGGTTTTTAGCCGGGAATACTTTTATATTCCACTTTAGAAAGTAGGAAAATTTATTCTTATTATTAGTTTTCACCAAACACTAACTCTCTATAAATAAAAAGATAAATTCATTCTTTCATCACAAGTTTTACATTGTTATTTTATCATTTTTTTCTTAAAGTTGCAACATAATTGTATGAGTTTGTGTCCTGAACAGCGTCAACTTTATCAATAATATAGCCGTTTTCTTTAAAACCAGTGAAAAAGTCACTGTATTCATGCCACACATAGTTTGCCTGAACTTCGCCAGTTTCGTTTAAATGTGTAAAAACATTCTTCATAATTTCGTTGTACTTCGTCACATCTATTCCTAAAAATGAATAAATATTTGACAATAAGATTAAATCATAGTCATTAGTTATTTCATTTAATATATTTGGAAATACTCCTATAATGAAGTTTGGAAGTGGCTTGATGTGCAAGAGTTCTTTTAACTCATTGTAGTTATTTTTATCTAAATAAGGTATTACTCTTCCAGACGTAGTGTTTACTTTGTTGTTAAATCCGATTACAATATATGTTAGTTTGTTAAGTCCACGCTTGTAAGCAAAATCAAAGAAAGTTTTCACATCTTTTGGTAAATGTTTTCTTAGTTTTTGATATATAACTTTGTTTTTCATATTTGATTTAATAAAAAATTCTACAAATTCTTCATATGTTAAAACTTTAATTGCAATGTATTTAAAAATTAAATAGTACTTTGAAGGAGCGAACATATCAAAACAGGTAACTTCTTCTGCTCCATATAAAATGCTTGAAAAATACTGATCTCCGCTCCCTATTACACTCAAGACTTTCTTGTTTTTGAAATCGTATAAATCTTGATAACTCGTTAAGTTTTCGTTACTAAATCTATATAATTTATTCATACCAAGACCCCATTTTTATTTTTCTGACTGCATTTTTTTGAAATTCAGGAAATTTGTCATAGTCTAATTTGTTTATTATTTCTATTGTTGGCTTTTTATTAGAATATGAACTAAACCTTGTATAGTTACCATCCTCATATGAAAAACTTATAATTTCACCTAATTCTGTTGTGGTTGTAATGTTGTTGTACCTCGTTATATTAAGCAATAATATCACTTCACCATTTTTAAATTTTATAGTTCCAGTAATATCTCTATTTTCTATGATTTCTCCATCTGTTACATAATATATGCCACTTATATACCCATATTCTTTTCCTTCAGGTGTAACTTGTAAACCCATTAGCACACTTTTGATAGGTTTACTACTAATTTTTAATTCAGTATCTGTAAACTCTTTACTGTTTAAAATAACGCGTATTATATTGTTCAAATCAAGTCCACTATTTATGTTGTCTTTGCTAAAGCAAAAGAAATTTTCAAACAAAATATTATATTCATTCATTTTAACTCCCCCTCAATCAAAATAATTATACCATATTTGGTACAAAAAAGTCAAATTTTAAATTAAATTATTAATAAGTAAAAACATTTTAACTATTGGTTATTTAAATAAAAGTCTTATTTATAAACATTCACTAATGAGTTTTTTTGGTTTTCTGCTTTTCTTTAAAGCCTTTAATATCATTTTCTGGAGATACCCATTTGACACATACTTCATATCTGTCTTTTGTCTTATTTTCAGTTGTTAAACATCTCTTTTTAGGGCCAATTGTTAAACAAGAAATATGAGGAGTTTTATAATTTAAACATTTTTTGTCTAAAAATAGATCATATAAATCATATTTGTTAATCCAAACATATTTATCAGGTGTTCCACAAATTAAAGCATCAATATCGTATTTTGAATTTCTACCTCTTATAACAAATCTATCAACCATTTCTATTATTATTTTTGTCTTATTAATATATTTGTTAAATATATCTACTTCGTCTTGATATAATAGGCGATAATCTTCAGAACTTAATCTTTTACTGTAATCACGAGTTCCATCACTATTTCTTCTATAGCCATAATGAAAACTTAAATAATAATCTATCACTTTGTATGGGATATTTAAATTAATCAAAAACCTTTCAAACTCTTTAACTGGTTCTTGACTAACTGAATTATAATGTCCTGATTTTATGCTAATACCTTTAGTATATTTTTTAAATTGAATAAATATATCAGCTTTCTGAAGTTTTTTGTTTTTATAGCAAATTATTGGTTCACTATTATCAATGGTGCCATCAAATATATTGGTTAAGAATTCTTGAGTATTAGAATCAAATTCATATAAATATTTTTTATTAAAAAAATTTACAAAATCTCTTTCGTTTTTAAAACCATTATTGCGCATTCAACACCTCCTTTATAAATTGAAAATCAATACCTAAATAGAACCTAAAAAAATAAAACCCCGTAAAAATGGAGTTAAATTACTAAATGGTCGGGAAGACAGGATTTGAACCTGCAACCACTCGGTCCCAAACCGAGTGCTCTACCAAGTTGAGCCACTTCCCGATAAATGGCGTCCCCAAGAGGAGTCGAACCCCTAACCTTTTGATCCGTAGTCAAACGCTCTATCCAGTTGAGCTATGAGGACAGCCTGTCCAAAATATATATAAGCTCCGGCTGGCTTTTAAAAATGGTGGCTTCAGTTGGAATCGAACCAACGACACCAAGATTTTCAGTCTTGTGCTCTGCCAACTGAGCTATGAAGCCACAATGGCGGTTCCGACGGGAATTGAACCCGCGATCCCTCGCGTGACAGGCGAGTGTGATAACCGCTACACCACGGAACCTTATTTTTGGTTGCAGGAGAAGGATTTGAACCTCCGACCTTTGGGTTATGAGCCCAACGAGCTACCAGGCTGCTCTATCCTGCGATGTTAGTTTTTTAATTTTGGCGGAGGAAAAGGGATTTGAACCCCTGCGCCGCTTTCACGACCTCCTGGTTTTCAAGACCAGTCCCTTCAGCCAGACTTGGGTATTCCTCCAACAAGATGGTGCCTCGGGCCGGACTTGAACCGGCACGGTATTTAACTACCGAGGGATTTTAAGTCCCTTGCGTCTACCAATTTCGCCACCGAGGCGTGTCACAATTTTTTATTAAAAAATGGTGACCCGCTGGAGATTCGAACTCCAGACCCCTTGATTAAAAGTCAAGTGCTCTACCGGCTGAGCTAGCGGGTCAATATTATAAATTGGTTGCCTCGGCGGGATTCGAACCAGCGAAATGCACGAGTCAAAGTCGTGTGCCTTACCACTTGGCTACGAGGCAATCTAAGTGGTGGAGAGACATGGATTCGAACCATGGAACCCGAAGGAACAGATTTACAGTCTGCCGCGTTTAGCCTCTTCGCTATCTCTCCAAAAAAATGGTGCCGAAAACAGGAATCGAACCCGTAACCTACTGATTACAAGTCAGTTGCTCTACCAATTGAGCTATTTCGGCAAATTATGGTGGGCGACGAGAGACTCGAACTCCCGACCTCCTGCTTGTAAGGCAGATGCTCTAACCAACTGAGCTAGTCGCCCATGTCACTGCTGACATGATTAAGTGTACCATTTTATTTTTAATATGTCAACATTTTTTCGTTAATTTTCTTTGTTTTTTTTTATTTCTTTTATTTTTTGGTTTGTCCAGTTCTTCAAATTAGCATGCAACAGTCCAAAACCACTGCCAGATTCCGGTATCATTGACAATTTTTGCTCAACTTTGTAGTCTATTTTCTTTATAGAAAGTTTGACTTCTCTTTTATCCTCATTAATATCTAAAACCTTAACATTTATTATATCTCCAATGCTAAACAAATCGTTAAGATTTTTAACAAATTTGTTTGAAACCTCAGAAATATGAACTAACCCACTGTAATCATCTTCCAAGCTCACAAAAACACCATAAGGGGTTATACCTGTTACCTGACCTTTCACAATATTGTTAAGTTTAATACTATTCATACGACATCACAAGTACATTATACCAAATTTTTGTTATTTAGTCTACATATTTTCTAACCATTCTACTTTAGGTATGTTATATTTTTTGTTAATCATACTAAACACATCAAATAATAGCATTTCATAATCCCTAGACTTACTTATAAACTTCATAAGTGTTTTCTCATCAACATCTTCTTCTAAAATTAATTTAACCTGGTCGAAATAATATACCGGATACAGTAATCTAGAAAACAATAATCTTAAATTTACACGATTAAATTTTTTTAACGTTTCAACAACTTCCTCTAAATCCAATGTCCCATCAAAAAATTTTGTTTCAATATAAAGCGCTGTATCTCTTATTTCATAGTCAAATGTAAAGTTAATCGAGTTGTTAATTAAACCACTTAAAACATATTTGTTTAGTCTCTTATGGCCTAATGAAACCTTAGCGTCGTTCATATTTTCAGTTTCTTTTATATCAACATAGTAACTAATTGCGTTTTCAGCTAGGCCTACATAATAATCAAATGATTCTTGAATAAGTGGATAGTCTATGTTAAGGTCTGCCATTTCACTTTCAAACACATCTATTTTCTTGCCCCATAGAACATCATAAGGTACGACATTATTGTTTTTTAGTATTAATAAATTATTAAAGTATATTAAATCTTTTAACGAATATTTATCATTTTCTAGTGAATTTACCCTTAATAATACATATGTCTTATCGTTTAGTGCTACATAGAAAGTCTTATTTTTATTAATTATAAATGTGTCCACGAATATATTTCTTTTATATAACGAATTTGTTACTTTTACTAAAAATTCTATTTCTTCTATAGATTTTGACGTTTCTACAAAGTAATATTTAAAGTCATTAAAATAAAAGTAGCAACCATTGTTAATTTCTACTATTTTACTAGGATAAATATTGTAATAATAGTTTATTGTTTCTTTCATAGTATCACTAGTAAATTATATACAAAAAAACTGCAATTATGCAGCTTGTTTATATGATAATGTTTGGTCAGGCATTGATTTTTGGTAATTCATGTTCTGTGCACTTTCCAACTTTTTTATTTTAGCTTGAAGTTCAGCTATTATTTCGTCTTTTTTCATTAGCTCTGCTCTTATTCTCTCAAAGCATATTTCTACGGCGTCTTTTTGTTTTTCTGTCTTTTCTTCTTGTTTGTATAATTCTTGTGGTGTAACAAGTTTTTCACTGCTCACTTCAGGCATATCAAATGCAGGCTCAGACACTGGTCCTGGTGTGGCATCAACTACTGGTTCATTAGCAGGTTCAGGTATAGGTGTTGATGTTTCTGTAGAAGGCACATCTACAACTGGTTCAGAAATAGCTGGCATTGTTGGAACTTCTGGGGTTACAGGTACGACAGGTTCTGCTGGACTAGCAGCTGCGATTTGGTCAAATATATTAGTGCTTTCTAATGCAGGTTCAGCTTCTGCCGGTTTTACTTCTTCTTTTGCTTCTGATACTACTGGAGTTGGTTCTTGTACTGGTGCTGGTTCAGCAGGTGTTTGTACTATTGTTTCAGATGTAACAGCAGGTTCTGGTGTTACACTCACTTCTGGTGTTTCAGAAGGAGTTTCAATTGTAAATGAGCTTTCCAAAGAAATACTCGCAAATTTTTCTTTATCAGTATCTTTTATTCCAATTACTCTTGAACCTAATAATTCTACAACACCACTTATATTCTTTGAACTATCCATTTTATTTCCTTGAATAATTGATTTCATAGCTGCTTTTACATTATCCCATACGCTTTCATCAGTTATAGCAACAAGTTTAAATAATCCTGGAGTTTCTTCAGTTACTTCAGAAATATAAACTTTACTCATTCCTTCTTTTAATTTCTCATTTTTTGATATTATAGCAAATGTCTTATTCAAATCTTTTATATCAAAATAATATACTATTTCTACATTTTCATTTGTTCCATCTAAATTTTTAACAGTGATTGTTTTCATTATCTCACTCTCCTACTATTAACATCATACCATAAAAAAACATTTTTTACAAATGTTTTTTGAATTTTTTAGCTATTTTTTTCTAAAATGAAGTATTTACAACCATAAGCACAATTTTCTTCTATATATTTATCTATTTTTTGATAGTCATTTATACTATTATTAATCTTGTTTTCTTTTTTTGTAAATCCTTTTAATCTTAATTTTGAATAAGCATAATCTCCCACGATATAATCGTAATCTTTAAAGTAATCAGTTACCAATTGTGTTACTTCTTCAATATCAAAACATTCACCTTTATCTTTTATTAATTTATATTCTTGTTCTAATAAGGTCATCATTTTCCTCCTAATAAAATTATACAACAAATTTATACTAATTGCTACTAGTAATTGGACTAGTTACCGCATAAGACCCACCGTACACGTTTGGAATTTTACCCTGTATTATTTTTACCACTAACGGAATACTATTATTTACTAATACGTCTTTTGAAATAAGCGGTAACATAAATCTCATATTTACTGTCACGTCAATGTAAACTTTTAGTAAAGAGTTGTTTATTCCATATGATGACACTTCTGTTTTAATATTGCTTACTACACTACCTATTACTTTGGCTTTTAGTGGAACTTTGGGGCCAATATTTGAAAGTGTATAGTTTCCTGTAATATATCCCAATGGTATTTTGTATATTAAGTCCTCTGTTTCAATCTCTGTATCTTCAAGTTTATATCTTCCGTTTTCAAATAATTTTAAATCTTTATATACTGCTTTATTTAATTTCACTAGGCTTTTATTTATCTTAGCTGTGTTAAAGTCTACGCTTATTACTTCATCATTCTTATTTGTAAGTGTATTAAAAAAAGACATTGTTTCTTCTTCAGAAAATGAAATACTTTCTACAGCGTCACTTATTATTAATGAACTAATCTTTTTTACTTCGTTTTCGGCATACGTTTCTAAAGGTAGAACAATTTTCGTATTTATGTATTTAAAGATTAAACTGACTATTAGTAAAACTAGAAATGCCACAATTAAAATGGTATCTTTTTTTGTTAGTTTTATTAACAAATTTCGTTTTAATCTCATTTTCTTTTTCATATTAAATTATATAATAAAAATAAAAGAACTATTACTAAAATAGTCCCAAATCAAATACGTAGTTACCTATTATTATTAGTGAAGCCACTATTGATAAGATAAGTATTATTATCAAGAATGTTTTTACAAATGAAGACTTTTTCACACTTTTTTCTAATTCATCAAAACCTTCAAAATCATCTTTACTAAATGTCATTGAGTTTGTGTAAAAGCTCTTGTCTAAGTCACTCATTTTTTCTTTTAGGTTAACTAATTCTTCAGTTTTTTGTTCTTGTAAACTTTCAGTTTCTTTAGTCTCAAGCTTTTTAGCGTCAATGTACTCGCTTATTTCATTTGTTAAGTCTTTTTTACTTTGTTCTTCTTCAATTGGGCCAGTTGTATCTCCGCCTGCCATTAATTCTTCTAGTAAGTTTACGTCTCCTTTATGTATTGTTACAGTGTTTATTAAATCCACTATTGTTCTTTCGTCTGTATTCAAAGTTGCTGTTGGCTCATCAACGTCATCGTTGTCTATCTCTTTATACATCTTTATTTTGTCAAGAATATCATATTCACTACTTCTTACTTGTTTATATCTTTCTTCACTATATTCAATACTTCTATTTTCTCTTGCTTTTTCTAAAACGGAATTAATGTCATAAACTTTTTTAACTTCAGTTTTTGGTAGCGAAGTTGGCTCTTCTTCAGGCAAGGAAATCATTTTTCTTCTAACTTTATTTTTTTCGTTATTTTCATTAATGTATTTTTTAATTTTTTCTAGGTCAATTGTTTTACCAGTTTGCTCAATTATTTTAACATTTGAATTATTGTTTACACGTGAAAGCTCACACTCTTTTACTTCGTCATACAAAGCAATATTTTTGCTTACTCTACTTTGAGTGTTTTCTACTTGCTCATTATTTAAATAATTATATTTTTCCATTCTAGAACTCATATTTTTCACCATACTAATTTTATCATATTTTTTGTGAAAATAGAAGTATATTAATTGATTTTCTTTAAATTTAATTATATAATATTTTTAGGAGGAAATGAAAATGGAAAAGATAGAAATTAATAAGGATGCGTGTATCGGATGTGGAATGTGTGTGCATGACCATCCAAATTATCTAATTTTTGATGAAAACGGGCAAGCTGAACCTGTTGGAAAGGAAGTTAAACCAGAGGACAAGAAAAGCTTTTTAGATACAATTGAAAGCTGTCCTACAGAAGCTATTTCAATAGTTCAAGAATAGAAATAAAGTCTTACATAATGTAAGGCTCTTTTATTTTAGACTGTATAATTTTTTTACTTCTTTTAAAGATAACTCTCTATATTCTCCACTTTTTAATCCACTTAAATCTAAAAATGCGTACTTTTCTCTTTTTAATTTTTCTACGTCATAATTTAAAGCGTTAAACATATCTTTTACTTGATGGTTTCTACCTTCAGTTATTACAACTTTAACATAACTTACGTCTGTTTTTTTGTCGTACCTATCTAATTTAAAGATAGCTTTCTTTGTTTTTTTACCATTTAAAAGTATTCCACTACTTAAAGTAAGAGCGTCTTCTTTTTTAAAGAAACCTTTAACTTTTGCGTAGTACTCTTTTGTAACATCATGTTTTGGATGAGTTAAAATATTAGATAGTTCTCCATCATTTGTAAGTAAGATTATGCCTGTTGTATCATAGTCAAGTCTGCCAACTGGAAACACTCTTTTTTCACTTTTTACTAAATCGCAAACTGTTTTTCTTCCCTTATCATCTGTTACTGAACTTATTACGCTGCGTGGTTTATAAAGAAGAAAATATGAGTGATCCTGTTTTCTTAAAATTTGATTATCTATTTCTATTAAATCTGCGTCAGTTACTTTAGTACCAAGCTCTTTTACAACACTTCCATTTACTTTTACTTTTCCTTTTAAAATTAATTCTTCAGCTTTTCTTCTGCTAGTATAGCCGCATTCACTTATATATTTTTGTAATCTTTCCATAAATAACACCACTTACATTATAAATTATTTTTTCCAAAAAAACAACTTACTTTTTAGTGAATGTTCTTTTTGATGTTTAGAAATTATAAATATATTAGCTTCTGTTACATATTTATTGTCAACATAAACTATGGCTTTTCCTATTACTTCTTTATCTTTTACTTTCTTCTTTTTTATAATATCTATATCTATTTTGATCTTGTCTCTTTCATCTTTTTTTAGCATTACTTCCACGTCTTCATTGATATATAAATGGTAACTCTTATAATATTCACTTTTTACATTAAATGTTTTTTTATTCAATATTTTATAACTATCATACTCTTTAAAATATTCTTCATATAACTTTTTGTGAGTATTAAATCTATCTTTTTCTTTCATTGTTACTACAATTAAGTTTTCTCCTGCTTTAGTTGCACTTGAAACAAACATATACCCTGCTTTTTCTGTATAGCCAATTTTTCCACCTGTTAAAAATTTATAACTTCTTAATAGTTCGTTTTTGTTATACCAAATGTGAGCTTCTATGTTCGAAGTAAGCATATACTTTTTTAATTTTGTAATTTCCATAAATGTCTTATTTGTAGTTGCATATCTCATTAGAAGAGCTAAATCATGGGCAGTGCTTATATTTTCTGTTTCATTATCTAGTCCATGCGGATTTTTAAAATTGGTAGATGTCATTCCTAGCTTATTTGCAAGGATATTCATTTCTTTTATAAAGTTATCATACCCAATAGTCTCTGTAGCTATTACCATTGCCGCGTCATTACCACTTCGTAAGTTGAGTCCAACCAGTAAATCATATAAAGTCATGCATTCTCCAATATCTAAATAAATCATTGAACCGTAGACACTTAGTACTTCTTTTCCAGCACAAAGTACGTCAGTAGTGCTTGCGTTTTCTAAAGCCACCAAAGACGTCATTATTTTTGTAGTACTTGCAATTAACATCTTTTCGTCCATGTTTTTTGAAGACAAAATTCTAGAACTTTTAGTGTCCATTACAACGTAACTTTCTAGTGCATCAATTTTTAAAATTGGAATTAATAAAATAACAAATAATATAATCTTTTTCATAGCAAATTTTATGTTTTAAATAAAGAAAAAAGAACTTATTCTTGTTCATAATTATAAGTTCCATGTATTTTTTCTAATGTGGTTTTGTCAAGTGGCGACACTTTCCAACTACCATCTTCTTTAGTTAAATTTATTTCTATTGTGTATTCTACTCGGTCAGTAGTGTTTTGCATAGATTTAAGTTTGTAATCCATAAATTTGTCGTTATCGTATGAGTCATTTGTTAAAAATTCACTTTCATGAGTACTCTTATAACTTTCAGCATCTTTTTGTGCTTTATAGAAATCGTACACAGTAATTTTAGCTTTAACCGTTGCATCGTCACCATTTACTGTTTCGTCTTCTATAGTATACTTTAAGTCTGAGTACTGCATTTTCATAATATTAGTGTATGTAGTTTTTTGATAATCAGTTGTTAATGTTGTTCCTTCTACAACTAATTCTAAATCGTCTAAAACTGCATTATCTAGATTTTGATATTTTTTAAATAACTCTTCTACTTTCTTTGTTGGAGTATTTTTATTTAGACTACACCCTACTAATAAGAACACACTTAAACATATAACTAAAATTTTCTTCATTATTCCACCTCTAGTTATAGATTAACCAAAAATTTCTAATATATACTATTTTTTTACAGTTAACATATTTAACAGAGAATAGAATTCACGATGTTTATCTGTATAATCTTTTTTTATAGATTTTACTAGCAAAGTGTAGGCATTTATTGTTGCTTCTTTATTAAACCATTCATAATATAAATAATTAATTTTTTCTTCATCTAATTTTATAATTTCTAATTCTTCTAGTATTTTGTCGACTAAACTGTTTTCGTCTCTTAGCATTTTGTTTTTGGTGATATTATTATTAATCACATTATATGCTAAAGCAGTCATTCTCATTGTTTTAGACATATTAGATATTTCTACTTCTTCATTAATTAAAAACTTACTTTTCTTAATAACTAAACCCTTTTTATCAAGCAGTACCATAAGGCTATTTATTCCATCAGTTACTATAAATGAATACTCTAGTGTTTCTACATTTTTGGATGTAAAGACCTGGGTTTTATCTTTTACTACACTTAGAAACTCTTCAGCTATCCTTACTTTTTTGTATGTCAAATCTCCTAAAATATTAGTTTTCACCTTAAATAACGGGCACCTTCTTACGTGATAAAAATCGTCTGTTGTTTTCCAGTCATAAAAATCATAAAGCATATCATTAAAATTTACTAATATATCGTACACATATACCATTGTTATTTTCCTTTCCTTAAAGCATAAATTATTAAAAGTACTCCGGGAATTATAAGTAAGCATTCCCACCTTCTAGATATATAGTTTACATAATTTATAAAAGTATACCCGATGCTTAATAAATTTATGTATATTATAATGAATGTTAAACTAAATCCAGTTAGAAGTATTCCTATAATTAAAGTTAAAAATTTGAATAACATATTTACACTCCCTACTTAAATAGTATTTATTTATCACAAGTTTTAGTATATAATTATATTGGTGATATTATGAAAGAAATATTAATTTATGTATTTTTGGGAATTGTGCAAGGTTTAACCGAGCCATTACCAATTAGTTCAAGTGGACACGTTTTTGTTTTAAAGAAACTTCTTGGAATTACCGCAAGTGACTTAAACTTTGAAATTGTCGTTAATTTTGGTAGTTTACTTGCAATTTTGCTTATTTATAAAGAAGATTTGATTAGACTTATTAAGAATTTCTTTATGTATTTTAAGGTAAAGAATGAAGAAACTAAAAGAGATTTTAAGTATTGCTGGTTAATTGTACTTGGTAGTATTCCAGTTGGTATAATGGGATTATTATTTAAAGACGTGATAGAAGAAAAACTTAATAATATGACAATTGTAGGAGTTGCATTTTTAGTTACAAGTTTATTTTTACTTTTAGTTAGTAACATCAGAGGTAAAAGAAAAGAAAGTGATATGAACATAATGGACTCAGTTGTTATTGGACTTACTCAAGTTGTAGCTTTAATTCCTGGAATTAGTAGAAGTGGTTCTACACTAATTGGTGGCTTATTTAGAAAACTTGATAGAGAAACAGCATTAAAATACTCATTTATGCTTTATATTCCAGTCAGTGTTGGTACTACACTACTTGGTTTCAAAGACTTATTAGAAACATCTAACTTACACAACATCATACTTCCTTATGGACTTGGATTTATTGCTTCAATGGTAGTGTCATACTTTACTTTAAGATGGTTTATAGGCGTGGTTAAAAAAGGTAATTTAAAATATTTCAGCTTATACACTTTAATACTTGGAATTTTAATTCTCATATTTATGTAAGCAAAGGAAAACTCTAGAACTATATCTAGAGTTTTTTAGTTTTTTGTAATAAAAATGATGCTTCAATTATAGGGTCTATATGTTGATAACCCATGTCTTTAGAAATTGGACTTAATTTTAAGCTATTACCAAATTTTTCTTTTTGTTCTTTTAAGAATAATTGTATTTCACTCACATTTTCAAATTTTTCTTCTTCTCCAATTTCTCTTAATTCAGGATATGTAGATAAAACATATTCTTTTAATATAGGTAATACTCTAATCATTTGATGAGTGTATATTTTATCATTTGTTAAATAATCAACTGCGTCATAAAGTTTATCAAGTTTAGCAAATATTCTACCTGTTGTTAATAAAAGAATAATACCCAAATCAAATTCTTTACTTTCCATGTCAAACCTCCCTTATGTGTCAATTATATCATATCTATATTTTGATTTCTAGTACTTAATTTTATAAGAGTATTTATATCATTTGTAACAACATTAAAACCATTTTGTAAAATTAATGAATTTGTTAAATCAATATTTAATATTTTAAGTAATTCTAAACTATAGTTACTACTTCCACTAGATAAAAATTCTATGTATTTGTCAGTGCTAAGTTTGTTAGTTGTTATTAAATCTACAATTAAGCTTGAAATTAATAAGCCAGTAGCGTATTTGTATGGATAATAACTCCATCTATATAGATGTCCAAGTCTAGTCCACTCTGTAATAGAAGCGTCAGTATAATCAATTTGATTACCATAGTATTTTTTTATAATATCAAGATACTCTTTATTTAATATATCTTTTGTTAATGGTTCTTTTTCTTTTAAAGCGTATAAAGTACTTTCTAATTCTGTGTACATTGTTTGTTTAAATACAGTCGTAAAATAGTTTTCTATTTCTTTACTTAGATAGAATATCTTTTCTTCATTAGTTTTAGCATTTTCAAATAGATGTTTGTTTAAAAGTATTTCATTTACTAAAGACGCTGTTTCTCCAATAAATACTGAGCTGTCTTCATAAATAAATGGTACTTTATTTTTTGAAAGATAATAGTTAACGATGTGTCCAGTTTCATGAATTAAGTTCTTTAAATCTCTATATGTACCACGATAATTTAGAAATGAATATGTGTTCCATGAAAATGTTATACTTTGGTGTTTGTTTTCGTCAGGTATAGCATCAATGTGGCCTTCAAAAAGATATTTGACTACATTAAGGTATTCAATACCTAGTGGTTTTAGGGCATTTAGAATTATTTCTTTTGCATCTTCTAAAGTATAGTTTATTCCTAAATCTGTAACAAATGGCACGTTAAAGTCATATAGATGTGGCGAGGTTACTTCAAGTTTTTTAGCTTTTAGTGATAAGTATTTTTGCATTTCAGGCAAGTTTTTATTAACAAGACTTATTAAAACGTTAATAATTCTTTTGTCTATGTTTTCTTCATATAATACTTTTTCAAGCACGCTATCATAGTTTTCTAGTTTAGCATTTTCTATTCTGTAACCATAAATTGTATTTAAAATATTTGCAAAAACTTCGCTATTTACATCATATTCTTTATTTGATATTATATACGTTAACTTTCTTATTTCTCTATCTTTACTGGAAATAAGTTTACCATAATTAGAAGAAGTTATTTCTATCTCTTCATTACCATAATTAATTTTTCCATATTTTGTTTCTTTTAATAAATTGTTGTATTTATTTAATTCTTTATTGATTTTATTTACATTATTTTTTATTTTCTCGGTCACATCAGTACTTTCAACATGACTTTCTAATCTAAATAAATTCTCCAAATAGAAAGAATATACATTTAATTTTGAATTTTCACTCATGTACATTGTTATTTTTTCTTTTCCTAATTTTAGTATTTTTTCATCAATAAAGTGAAGTGTATACTCGGTTTCACTATTTAATTCTTCGGCTGTATTTTTCAAATTTGCACATTCTAAATCATTAACATTTTTGTAATATTTTAATGAACAATATACTAGCACATTATTTACTTTTTCTTTAATTAACCATTTTGTATCTAATAACGCTACTAAAGATTTGCTATCTAAAACAATACTTTCATATTTTTTTATTTTGCTTAAACTAACTTTTATGTTATCAATTTCTTTAAAAAGTTCTTCTTCATTTTTAAATAATTCTTCTAAATTCCATTTCATATTATCACATCCATTTATAAATCAATTTTATCACAACAACAATAGAAGTGCAATAAAATAAAAAAGCCTTATTTAGGCTCTTATTCAAAATAATCAATATCTTCTAGAAAGTCGTCGTCAGTATTTTCTTCTTTGTTTTCTTGTTCTTCACTACTATTTACTTTTTCCTCAGTTGTATTTTCAATTTCTACAGGCTCTATACTAGATGTTTCTTGAGCCTCTACAGAACTACTTTCTTTAGTTTCTTCTTCGTCTTCATCATACATTGAAGTTTTAACTAATTCTTCTTTTATTTTAGGAGCTTTACTTGTTTGTGTGTCGTCTCCTCTAGACCAAATACTTTCTATTTCTTCTTTTATAACATCAACGTTAACATATAAGTATTGTTGTTCATTATATAAACTATTTATTCTGTTAGTGTATTCAAGTTGTTTAATCTTGTCTTCAAATTTACTTAAAGTATCTACTCCATCATTTTGAATTCTGTCGTTAAGTATCTCTAGACTTCTTTCTTCTTTTATTATTTCGTTATGTAAGTTATTGTAGTTTATATCTAAGTTTCTTAACTCTTCATTAAAGTTTTCTATATCTAGTTCATACTTATTTTCTAAGAATTTATCACTATTTATTTCGTCGTTTAATAAATTTATGATACTAGCATATTCGCTTTCTAAGTTGTTTAAATTTGACTCATTAAATAATAATTCTTCAAGAGTTTTAAGCTTTTCTTCTTTTTTAAGTCTTTCAATTCTAGTACTAAGAAAAAGATTTTTTGACTCGTCAATTAAAGTATTTAACTCTTCTTTTCTTTTTTCTATTCCAGTAATAGTACTTTTAAATGTTTCAATTCTTTTGTTATGATATTTAGTTTTCTCAAATAAGCTTTCTTTGATTTCGTCACTTGAGTAATTATTTTTTTCTAAAACGTTAGTTATATCATTTTTCTTGTTGTTGTATAGATCAATTAATTCAAAGATATTGCTACCTTTTATTTCATCTAAAGTACGTTCGTAATTATTTTTAGCACGTTCTGTTAAAGTATCAAGTAAGTCTTTTACTTCCACTAAAGTTCTATTGTTTTTAAAAGCACTAAGTAGTTCAGTTCCAATTAATATAGAATTCTTTTCTTTGTTATCAAGTGCTTCATTTACTAAAGATAATTCTCTTTCTAAAGTGTTAAGATAAACTTCATCCTTACTTTTGTCTGAATCATCAGTATAACTTAAATTATCAAGTTTGTAGTTTACTACTTCTATTAGTTCTTCAACACTATTAAGTTCTTTAGTGATAACTTCAATGTCGCCAGTAGTTTTTGCTTTAACTTTGCATTTTAAAGTTTTATCATTTAGCTTAAGTTCTAATTCACTCTTCTGATTTTTTAAATTATTTAGTGTTTCTGTTAAGTATTTCTTTTCTTCTTCGTCTTTAATTTTCTTATCTTTGTCAATATAGTCGTGAGTGTCTAGCTTACTTTTAATACTATCTATTTCTTCAGTTAAGTAGTTCTTTCTTGACACTAGATAGTCAGTATCTTCTAGTACTCTTAAGTCAGTTATTTTGTAACCACTCTTTTTGACAAGTATACCAATTAAGTCTTCTAATGCACGATAGTTCATATTATCACCAATCCAATTCTATTCTTTTATTTTTCTTTTCTTCTGTTTTTACTTCTTCTTCAATAACTTCTTTAGTTTCTTCTTTTACAGGTTTTTCTTCTAAAGCTAGCTCTTCTTTTTCTAAAATTTCTTCTAAACTTTTAACAGGTTCAGCTTTAATAACTTCTGGGACTATTTGTTTAGTCTTTTCTATTACTTCACTAGGTATTTCTTCTTCACTGCTAATAACTACTTCTTTATCAACATTTTTTTCTGTAAAAGTATCACTTTCTTTAAAATCATTGTTAACAACTTCTTGTTTATCCACATTTATTTTTGTGTTTGACCATTCTTTTATAAGTTCTTCTTTAACTTTACTAGCGTCAACATAGATTACATCTTTTTTATTTTTTAAATAATCTATTTCAAGTCTAATCTTTTCTTTCTCATTGATGTCCATTATTCTTTCCGTTGTGTTAACATAATTGTCTTCTTTTAGTTTGTTAGATACATTATTCATTTTTGTAGTACATTTATCAAGCTCGTCTAGTAAAATTTCTTTCTTGTTATTATTGTTAGTTCTGTTATTTCTAACATTTTCTAACATCTTTTCTGCTTTTTCTAATGTATCTTTATTTCTTTCTTGTTTACTTTCTAAATCATTTTTTGCATTTTCTAGTCTTTCATATACTTCAAATGAGATGTCTGTATTTACTCCTTCATTAAGAACTCTGTCTATTCTTGTAAGGTCTTTATCTAACTTATCAATATAATCTTTTATTTTATTAACAATGTTTACATCTTTTAACTCTACTTCTCTTAACTCGTCTAATTCTTTATTAACTGTTTTTAATTCAGCATTAAGTGAGTCTATTTTGTTGTCAAGATAAGCTTTGTATTTCTCGTCCATTTCTCTTTCTTCAGTATTCTTGTATTCGTAAGTATTAATTTTATCATTTAGTTCATTATACTTACTTTCAAGTTCATTAAGTCTTGTGTAAAGATTACCAGCACTTAAGTTTTCTGTTCCTTTACTTGCAAGATTACCAAGAAGTTCTATTCTAGCTTTAACACTTGTATACTCTTTTCCTTCTTTATATGCATTAAGTAAGCTTTTACCAACTATTTCAGCGTTGTTTTCCCAATTTGCTTGTCTTAGTTTTAATGCATCTATTATTTTACTAAGAGTTTTTTGATTATTGCTACCTTCTTTTTCACTTTGTAATTTCTTTATACTTTCTTTTGTCTTAGCAAGTTCTTCTTCACTATAGTTACTGTTAATGTCAAATCCAGCTTTCTTTACAAGTAAACTTACTAAACTTTTTATTGCTTCAAAATTATTGTTCATCACTAACCACCTTATTTTCCTATTAATATGATATCATAATTATTTGTCAATTACAATTTTCATTTTTTAGACAATGAGTTTACAAAAAAAGCTAGACAAAGTGTCTAGTTAAAATGTCTTATTTTTGTAAATTATACTATAATGTTTTCGTTTCATTATTAAGTTCAGTTTTGTATGAAGTGATAGCTTCTTTTAAATCACTTTCTATTTTATATATTCCTAATGCTATAGAAAAACTTTGTAAGTTAGTCCTGTAAGGTATGGAGAATGCTTGGTAGATGTTATTTATATATGATTTATCACTCTTTAATTTATCATACATATAATAAGCATACACACATCCGAAAATATAATATAAACTTCTTTGTGGGTGTAAGTCTTCTATTTCACTAGCAAAATAATCTTTTATTTTTGATAACTCTCTGTTATAGCTTTCTTCAGTCATTTTCCCGTATAGTTTTTTATAACTATCATACTCGAAGTCTCCAAAAGTAAAGTAAACATTAATGAATGCCATAATACGTATTAAATAACTTTTATTTAAAGTGTTCTTAAACCTTAGTTTTCTAACATACTTCATTTCTTCATTGTATCCCATACTGGATAACTCGTCTTCCATCAAGAATTCAGTAAATATTGCTAGGCTTTCACTCACCATATGGTCAGTTGTATTTTCAGGTATTCCAACAGTATAATGGGCTAGTTCATGGGCAAATATTACTGCGTCAGTTATGTAGCCTGAGTTTGGTATAGAGATAAATCTAAAATCGTCTTTTATTCCTGCACATCCAGCAACTATACCTTCATGCACACTTGGTAAATAGTCTTTATCATACTCATATTCTCTAAAATCAATTGTACCATCAGATAATATTTTATCAATTGTTTCATTACTTATTGGATAGTTATACTTTTTAAAAATTTTTTTAACTAAATCTATTTTTGTAAATAAATCAAGTCTTTTATAATTTTCTAAGTCAACACTACTAAACTTCACATCAGCTAATTCTTCTTTTAGGTCTAAATATAATTCACTTATTTTAATAATTAAATCCAAGTTAGCTAATGTAATACCACTTAGTTTATTTTTAGATAAAAATTCATCTAACTTTATCTTTAATTCTTCGTTAGTCATTCTTTTTAGTCAATCCTTCTACTGCTTTTAATACTTCAATAGGAAGTGCAAATATTACTGTGTTACTTTGGTCACTACTTAAATCATTTAGAGTTTCAAGAGTTCTTAAATGTAAAGCGCCAGGCGCCATGCTTAAGTTTTCTGCTGCCTTTTTAAGGTTCTCACTTGCTTCTACTTCACCGTGGGCTTTTGTGATAACTGCTAGTTTTTCTCTTTCAGCTTCTGCAACACGAGCAATTACTCTTTTCATTTCTTCAGGTAAACTGATATCTTTTAATTCTACGTTTTCAACTTTTATTCCCCATGGGTCAGTTGCCTCGTCTACTATTTTACATATTTCAGTACTTATTTTATCTCTTTCACTTAATAATTCGTCTAAGCTTACACTACCAACTGCATTTCTCATTGTTGTCTGCGCTAGTTGACTTACTGCATAATTAAAGTTTTCAACTGCAAGTATTGCTTTAGATGCATCAAATATCTTATAGTATAATACTGCATTAATTTTAATTGATACGTTATCTTTTGTAATTGCTTCTTGTTCTGGTACGTCCACTGCTTTTGTTCTTATGTCAACTTTTTTAAATGAGTCAATAACCGGTAAGATTAAATTCCAACCTGGTTTCATTATCTTTTTAAACTTACCAAATCTAAATTTTATTCCCCTTTCATATTCATTAATTTGTCTTATAGAACTAAATATTACAATTAGTACTATAACTGCTACAGGTATTAACAATTCCATATTCTTCTCCTCCTTTATTTTAACGGTACTATTTTTTACCTTATTTTTTCAAGTCTATTTAATTCTTCTATTGTGTCAACAACCTCTTTTTTTAAATCAAACAACGTTACTTCTATTACTTTTAAAAACTCAATTAGATCGTATTCGCTATACTTATAAGACTTTTTAATTACATTAATATACGACTTATCACTTATAAATCTTTTTGCAATATTTCTACCTACTAGACATCCAATTAAGTATCTCATTTTAATTGTAATGTTAGTTCTTCTATCATATGCATCTTCTGTTTCATTTTCTCTCTTTTCTAGAAAATACTTTACATCATTTATTATATAATCATATTCTTCAAAAGATAACCCAGGAAACAATCTAGACATTCTTTCTTTTGAAATATCTTTAAAAGCCATATATGTTTCTAAAACGTATAATGTGTTATAGATTTCTTTGGTGCAGCTATATGCATTAGCAACTCTTATTTTTGTAAATAAACGTGTATCTTTTTGATAGCCCATTTTATCAAGATTTTCAAGCATTAAACTTTCTACAAAAATTGCATATATTTCTGACTTAAATGTGTCGTTATAAGATTCTGGACAACCATAAATGTAATGTGCTAGTTCATGTGAAAGCATTACTGCATCTGTAACTTTGCCATTGTTTGTTATAGTTACTTTGGGAGTTTCATTCCAAACCACACTAGTAGAACCAATAATTTTATCATAGTCACTTCTACTATTTGATGGGTCATTAAATACAATTACACCATTATTAATTAACTTATCTATATCAATATTTTCAAGCTGCACACAATATTTAGAAAACAATTCTTTAGTTAACTTAATTGAACTACTAATATCCATGTCACTTATTTGTCTCATATTAATATCTTTATATTTAAAATCTATTAAATATGGTCCTAATTTAATATACTTTTTGGCTATTTGTATAAATGCGCCTAAATCATTTAATAACTCTTCATCGTCTATTTTATCAACTAGTTCTTTTACTTTTTCTTTTAGCTCATCATCACTCATTTATTCACTCCCCTATTTCTTTATTTTTCTCTATATTAACATTACTAATCTCGTCAAATCTTTTGCTTATTTTATCAGTAGTAATATGGATATCTCTAACATCTTTGTTAACTGTCTCCATGTGTTGACTAAGTTTATCCCACCTTTCTTTATAACGCATAAATTCTTCTCCTAGTTTATTTAATTCAGTGTGAATAATACTTGTATATTTATCTCTTTCCATACCCATTAAAATTGCTTGAACAAGTGTAAGTAAACTCATTAATGTAGTAGGACTTGCAATATAAACATGCCTTGAATAGGCGTAGTTGATAAGGTTTGGATGGTATGCATTTATTTCAGCAAATATAGCTTCTGCAGGTAAAAACATTATTGCTTCATCTGATGTTTCTCCACTTATTATATACTTACTTCCAATTGCATCAATATGTTTTTTCACATCACTTTCAAACATCTTTTCTCTTCTTATTCTTTCTTCATCTGTTATTCCTTTTTCTAGCATATATCTATAGTTCTCCAATGGAAACTTTGAGTCAATACAAATTCTACCTAATGGAGATGGTGCAAAAACTATCGCGTCAGCAATAACGCCCGTACTTAAAGAATATTGTAAACTATAAACTTTATCATTCTTTTCTCCGAAAACACTAGATAATATTTGATGTAAATTAACTTCTCCAAAAATACCACGACTTTTCTTATCTGTTAACACTGACTGTAAACTCACTATATCATTAGATAACCCATCTATTTTCTTTTGTGCCTCGTCTATTTTGGCAAGACGCTCTAAAACTGACGCAAAAGTCTTGTTAGTCTTTTCAAAATTCACATCAAGTCTTTCATTAACTTTATCATTAATCATATTAAGTTTGTGCTCTATTCTATCATTTAGTTTATCAAAGTCACTAGTTAAATCTCTAGAAAAATTTAACTTAAAATCTCCAATTTCCCTTATAATATCTCCTTCTACCTTACTTAAAGAAATATCATTTTCCTTATTCTTTTTAATATTTAATAACACTATAATTAGCAAAATTACTACCAATACAACTAAACCCAATATTACATACTCCATACTATCACTCCTTCTTTAACTCTAACTCAATTTTAACATAAGCAAATTACATTGTCAACCTTTTGTTCGCCAAATTTATAATAAAAAATACTTTAGTTATTTAAGCTAAAGTATTTCATTTTTTTGTTGACTTTTTTACTAATATATCATATTATATAAACTATCATTTAACTCTTAGATTGCTTTATAGTAATTATATTAGTAAATTAATCGTTAGACACAGTTAAGTTAATGGGATCTATACTATTAGCAACCTGTCTCTGTTTCTTTTATTGTGTATGGGTCACTTGCTGAGCCATTTCCCCCACTTGTCTTGACACAAGATTTAAGAGAAACGGCAGGACGCACACCGCTAGAGTCGCGAGCGTCGCCAACCCTACGGTAGTCCAAGTAGCCAGGGTGGTCCAAACCGAACACTTGGGACACGTAAGCGCCACTGTCATACCAAAATTCAGGAGACAACAACCACCACCAGGTTGAGCCTGTTGAACTACCTTTTGCACTATTATAATAATACCATGTTGATGCATTTGTGTACATTACTCCACCTGCAAAACTTACTTCATCTGCTGTCATTAATGCTATTGGATATGTTAGTTTCCCGTTCCCTGTACTTGTGTCTACTGTGAATTTGTCTTCTGTTGCTGCACAGTCATAACTTGGTGTTTTATTTGTATCTAGTCTTGTACGTGCTCCAAAGTTTGCATTGTCTGATGTACTTCTATCGTTACAATATACTGCTGTTGTACTTAAGTATTTACCATAATTTGTATTCAAATTATCTTTATACCATGTATCTATTATTCCTTTTATTGTACTGTTATTTGTATTTTCTCTTGCGTTTGGTATACTTCCTAAACTTCCATACATATAACTTACATATGCTATATTATCATAACTACTATTAAATGCTGATTTACCAATATATGCATCTGTTGCTGTTGTACTTGTTCCATGGTATAAAAGTCTTATACTACCTTCTGAGTTTGTTCTTATTATTCTCCAGTATAAGTCTTGATTATTTGCATTCTTTCCAAACTTTACCCAGTTATCTGTTGCATTCCCTGCAAAATAGTATACTGTTTTACTGTCTTCAGTAGAAGTATATAGTGTGTTTGTATTATTATCTGTTAAAACTTTACTAAAGTCTGTTCTTTCTCCAGGCCTAGTTGATTTGTCTGCAAGTAATTGACTTAAAAGTGTTGGTTGTTCTGTTCCCTCAGTTATAAATAGTGTTCCACTTAGTTTCTTACCCATATCATCACTTTGGTCTATACTTTCATCGTTTGCATACTTAAATTCAATTGTGTAACTTTGTGTTACTCTATTAGGTATTACTACACTATAAGCTAGTATTGTATCTTTAGGTGCACTAGACTTTGGTATATCTTTAAACTCAGTCATATTGTATCCATCGTTTGTACTAGTTATCTTGTATTGTAAGTATCCATTAGTTACAAAAGTATTTAACAAATCTTTTATTACTATGTTATACTTATATTCACTTTTACTATTATTTTCAACAGTAAAAGTTTTAGTATCACTCCATCCTGGTTCAATGTTACTTCCAGATATTGCTCCATCACTATCAGTAAATACTATTTGTAAGTTAGCACTACTTACATCTACAGTTTTCCCCTTTCCTATTATTTGTGTTGTAAAGTAAGCTAGTGATACACTTAGTACTACTACAAGTAAGCTTACTATTACA
>OLRV01000213.1_pt1 | contig 58226 bp, 55 predicted proteins | sample 1672421 | NCBI WGS metagenome assembly OLRV01 (sample SAMEA3136684, study PRJEB25190) | human gut metagenome | biome: human gut; feature: human-associated habitat; material: faeces | place: Austria | collected 2013
CCACTTCACTGCGCCCGCACCTTCATACCCAGCTGGAGGTCTTTCGAGGGGCTCACGATCACCCGGTCGCCTTCTTCCAGGCCGCTCACGATGACCCGCTCGCCGTCTCCGCCGCCGGCCGCCGTCACGGTGCGCACGTCCACCAGCCCATCCGCATTCACGATGGCCACCTGATCAGGACGCACAAAAGCCGATGCGGGCACAGCGTATCCTTCTATTTTCTGACCGCTGTCGATGCGGACAGTATAGGTCTTCCCTATCTTGATCTCATCTTTCGGATTGTCCGCCTGAACGAAACAGACCGTGTACGGATCGCCGTCCCTGTTCGGCTGCGGTTTCAGTTCGCCGTACCACACCGCGCCGCTCTCCGTGTCCCGGATGGTCACCGTCATGGTCTTCTCATCTTTCGCCTTCTGAATGACCGCGTCCATGATGGACGGGATCTGGATATTCAGGATCACCGGCGTATTCTGCCGGATCACGAGAAGAGGGCGGCCTGCGGCGGCCATCTTATCCTCTCCGGCATAGCTCTTCGCAATGACGCCGTCAATGGGCGAAAGGATCGTACAGTCGGAAATAGCCTGCTGCACGGCGCTCATGGCGATCTGCGCCGCTTCACCGGCCGCGCTCCCCGCCGCCGGAGCCGCGGGACGATTTTTCGCCGCGAGGCGGGCATATTCCGCCTTCGTGATGATCCCCTCTTTCAGAAGAGAATCGGCAAGACTGTTTCCGGCAGACGGAGCTGCCGCCCTGGCCGCGCCTGACGAAGCGATGCGCTGCTGAAGTTCCGCCTTCTGCGCAGCATATTCCGCTGTGTCGATCTGCACGAGGAGCTGCCCCGCCCGGACGGCCGTTCCTTCCGCGGGAATCTCCGTAAGGATCGGCCCGGAGACCCGCGGCGTCACCGTCATCGCATGGAGCGCTTCCGCCGGGGCCTCCTCCTCATAGACAAAAGGCTGCGCCGATTTTTCCGCCCGCACAGTCTTCACGGAAGGCGCGCCGCAGCCCGCCGCAGCAAATGCCACGAAAAGCGCCGCCGCGGCCATCCATATTTTTTTCATCATTCCTTATTCTTTCCGCGCCGCCATGTCCGCCGCGATGACCGCGGCCAGATCGTCCAGCGACTTTTCCTCTGCCGGGCCGGGGGCGGAAAGGATATGCACCGGCTCCGCCAGGAGCGCGCAGTCTTTCCACCCTGCCGTCATTTCTTTCATGATCTTTCCCGCCACATTGGGCGCCCACGACGAATTGCCGATGAGCGCGACGCAGCGATTCTTCACCAGATGGTCTCCGATCCCTTCCAGAAAAGCCCGCATCACCGGGAAAAGCCCCATATTGTACGTGGTGGACGCAAAAACAAGATGGGAAAAAGTCATGACATCCGCCAGCGCATAGGACATATCCGTCCGGCAGAGATCGACGGTCTTTACGTTCTCCGCGCCTTTTTCCCGCAGTCTCCATGCCAGGCTCTGCACGGCGGCCGCCGTATTTCCGTAGACAGACGTATAAAAAAGAGCCGCCCCCGTCTTCTCCGGCTTCCATTCCGCCCAGCGCGCCGTATCTTCCATGATCCGCTTTCTGTCCTCTCCCCGGCGGAATATGGGGCCGTGAAGCGGAGCGAGGATGCGAATATCGAGCGCCGACGCTTTCCGAAGGGCAGCGAGCACCTGCTGGCCGTACTTCGATACGATGCAGCCGTAGTAGCGCCGCGCTTCCGCCTCATAATTTTCCTCATAATCCAGTTCATCGGCCCAGACGCTCCCCTGAAGCGCGCCAAAGCAGCCGAAAGCATCCGCGCTGAAGAGGACCTGATCTTTCTCATCATAGGTGAACGTCACTTCCGGCCAGTGCACCATAGGCGCCGTGAGGAACCGGAGCGTATGCCGCCCGAGGGCGATCGTTGTCTTTTCGCCTGTCACGGTGTAGCGCTCTTTCATGGGGCAGTGGAAAAACTGTTCAAACAGACGAAGCGCCTGCGCGCTTCCCGCCAGCTTCGTCTCCGGGTGAAGACGCGCCAGTGCCAGGAGGGCGCTGCTGTGATCCGGCTCCATGTGGTTGATGATGATGTAATCCAGCGGCCGCCCGCGGAGGAGCGCCTCTGTCTTTTCCAGAAATTCATCGGTCACATGGGCATCCACCGTATCGATGACCGCCGTTTTTTCATCGTCGATAAAATAAGAATTGTACGTGATCCCCCGTGTGATGGGAAGGATCTTTTCAAAACGGCCCGCTGAAAAATCATTGGCGCCGATCCAATATATATCTTCCGTTATTTTCTGCACCTGGCTCATTCGTTTTTCCTCCCGAAACTCCTTCGATTTTCATTTATTTTATTTCAACGGCAGGGCCATTTCAAGGAATTTCCGATGCCGTTTCCCACGGCGCCTGCCTTCCGGCCCGGCTTTAATGATACAGTAATCTCAGCAGAAACGTAAGGAGAAATCTGAAATGACAAACCCCTGTATCATCTGCCTCATGAAGCCGATCTCTTCCGGGCCTGCGCCATTCTCCCGGACGCTGAAAGACGTGACCGCCCATGACGGCGGCTCCGGTATCTGACAGCTCCGGAAAAACAGAAAACGAAAAAGAGGAACAGCTTTTGCTGTTCCTCTTTTTTATCTCAGTATGGATTTCAGGAAGGCCTGCGTGCGGGCGCTCTTCGGATGATCGAAGATCTCCCCGCTGGTTCCTTCTTCTTCGACACTGCCGTCCACCATGAATAGGACGCGGTCCGATACGGATTTCGCAAAGGCCATCTCGTGCGTGACGATGATCATGGTCATGTTTTCGTCGGCCAGCTGCTGGATGGTCTTCAGCACTTCGCCGGTGAGCTCTGGATCGAGAGCGCTCGTCGGCTCGTCGAAAAGCATGATCTCCGGCGCCATTGTGAGCGCCCGCGCGATGGCGACGCGCTGTTTCTGCCCGCCGGAAAGGCTCCCCGGGTAGACGTCTTTTTTATCCCACAGACCGACTTTTCGAAGCAGCCGCTCCGCTGTGGGCATGACGTCTTCTTTTTTCATTTTTTTCACATACACCGGAGCCGCCAGCAGATTGTCCAGTACGGTCATGTGCGGGAAGAGATTGAACGACTGAAAGACCATGCCCATCTTTCCGAGGATCTTCCGGGAGAGCGCGTCGTTCGCATAGACGACTTTCCCGTCTTTCTCTTCCGCCAGGTAATCTCCTTCCACCCGGATAGAGCCGCCCTGAATGGTCTCCAAATTATTGAGGCACCGCAGGAAAGTGCTCTTCCCCGCGCCGGAGGGACCGATGATGGAGACCACTTCCCCTTTTTCCACAGAGAGGCTCACGCCATGAAGAATCTCCTGACTGCCAAACGATTTCCGGATATTTTTCATTTCGATAAATGCCATCGGAGCCACCTCATTCTTCATAGACAGCATAGCGTTTTTCCAGCCATGCCAGAGCGCGGGTCAGCACAAAGGTGCACACCAGGTAGAAGACCGCCGCCACGACGAAAGCGGTCGTGTCAAAATCACGCTGTACGATGGAGCGGGTCACCCGCATGAGATCATTCATCGCCAGGACGTAGACAAGGGACGTATCTTTCAGCAGGGTGATCGTCTCATTGCCGAGAGGAGGCAGCACCCGCTTGATGACCTGCGGCAGCACGATGTGCCACATGGTCTGACGGTAGGTGAAGCCCAGCACTTTCGCCCCTTCGTACTGGCCGCGGCTGATGGACTGGATGCCGCCGCGGAAGATCTCCGCGAAGTACGCCGCATAGTTCGCCACGAAAGCGATGATCGCCGCCGAGAAATCATTGATCTGGATGGATATCCCCGGAAGCATGGGCAGCCCGTAATAAATGAACAGGATCTGCAGCATGAGCGGTGTGCCGCGCATAACGTAGATATAAAATTCCGCGATCCGGCGGAACAGGCCCAGCCGGGACAGGCGGACCAGCGACAGCAGGATGCCGCAGGGGAGCGACAGCACATAGGTCAGCACAAAGATCTGCGCCGACACGCCGAGCCCCTCGATCATCCCCGGCAGGATCGAGCCGATATACTCCATCATAATGCGATAACCTCTTTCTTCATGGAAATGCGGAAAAAGACGGGCGCTGGCCTGTCTTTTTTACTGTGCCGCTTTACCATACTATCATACAATGACCTGCCCGATCGGGCAAGCGCCGCTCTTATTGCTTCACGGAAAGGTCCGTGCCGAACCATTTCTCGGAGATTTTCTTCGCTTCGCCGCTGGCTTCGACTTTCTTGAAGCCTTCGTTCAGCAGCTTCACGAGCTCCGTATTGCCTTTCTTCACGCCCACCGCGTAGACTTCATTGGCGACCACGCCCGGCAGGACGCGGAACTGGCCCGGTTTCTTCTGCATGTAGTAATTGATGAGGACGCTGTCGCCGAGAATCGCGTCGGCGCGGCCCGATTCCAGATCCATGAAGCACGAGGTGAAGTCGGGATACAGTTTCCATACCGCGAAGGAATCGCGCACTTCCGGCTGCTTGTCCATGGCGCTCTGGCTGGTGCTGCCTTCCTGGGCGCAGACCTTCCTGCCTGCCAGCTGCTTCGCGTCGGTGATGTCCGAATCGTTCATGACCACGAAGACCTGCTTGTTATTCAGGTACGGATCGGTATAATCCAGCACCTTTTTCCGTTCTTCTGTCACGGTAAGGCCGTTCCAGAGCGCGTCCACACGGCCCGCGGAGATCTCCGCTTCCTTGCTCGCCCAGTCGACAGGTTTGAATTCGATGGGCACACCGATCTCTTTCGATACGGCCGCCGCCATGTCTACGTCGAAGCCGACGATCTTGCCGCTGTCATCACGGAATCCCATGGGAGCGAAAGTGTCATCCAATCCGGCGACGATCTTTTCCGGCTTGCCGGGCGCCGCTTTTCCTCCATCACCGCCGCAGCCCGCGAGAAGTCCCATCACACTGGCCGCCAGAATGCCTGCGGCCGCCGCTTTTTTCCAGTTCATCTTCATTTTGATTCCCCCTGTTTCTTATCAGATCGTAATGTCTTTGCCGAACCACTTCTCGGAGATCTTTGTCGAAGTGCCATCATTCTTCATTTCCGTAAGCGTCTTATCCAGCCGTTCCTTGAAAGCCTGATTGTCTTTCGCCAGGCCGACGCCGACGGGCTGCCGGTCATATCCGGCGTCCACCACGCGGAAGCCCGCGTTGTTCTGCTTATTGTAATAGAGCGCCACCACTTCGGAGACGACCATCGCGTCGATGCGTCCGATCTTGAGATCCATGAAGCCGGATACATTATCGGGATACAGCTTCAGTTCCTTGAAAGACGCTTTTACCTCCGGTTCATTATTGATCGCGTCCAGGCCGGTGCTTCCTTCCTGCGTGGCCACCACTTTCCCCGCCAGATCCGCTTTCGACTGAATGGGCGATTCCTCTTTTACGAGGATGATCTGTACGGAATTTTCATAGGGCCGGGAGAAGAGGATGTTCTTTTCCCGTTCCGGAAGGATCGTGAGCCCGTTCCAGATGGCGTCGATCTTATGGCTCTTCAGCTCCGCTTCCTTGCTGGACCAGTCGATCTGTTTGAACTCGATGTCGCTGCCCATGCGCTTTGCCGCTTCCTTGGCCATGTCGATATCGAAGCCCACCAGCTGTCCGTCCTTGTCCTTGAAGCCGAAAGGCGGGAAATTATCATCCAGTCCGATGATGATCTTCTTATTCTCGCCTCCGGCAGCGGATGCCGCTTTCTGCTCTCCGCCGCAGCCTGCCAGCAGTCCGGCGGCGCACGCCAGGAGGATGCCGGCGGCTATGGCTTTTTTCCATTTCATATCGATCCTTCCTTTCTTTATTCCTTTATCTCGGTGAAGAATTACTGTATGACGATATAGTACAGGATACGTCGTTTCTTGTCAATACTTTATTCTGATAAAATGAAAAAGTTTTTTTGCCGCTGTCAAATTGACCGTTTCCTTATATTTCCTCTTTATAATAAAAGAGGCTTCCGCCGGCACGGGGAAAATTTCCGCTGTTTATCCGGAGCCATGATATAATTTATCTGTAGCGGGCGTCTGTGCGCCCGCAGAAAGAGCGTGACAAAATTATGACGAATCCCATCGAATTTGACCTGCATATCGGAAGATCGAAGCCCTATTCCGCCAGAGGAGACGCCTGCCCATTCTGCCGGCCGGAGACGCTCACCCACATCCTTGAGCGGCGCGGCTCCATGATCTGGCTCATGAATAAATATCCTGTCTTTCACGGCACATGGCCGACGGTTCTTGTGGAAACGGATAAACACGACAGCGACCTTTCCATGTACTCGAAAGACGAGCTGCACTGCGTCATTTCCTTCGGTCTGGAGAAATGGCTGGAAATTTCAGGGCGCCCCGATTTCCGCTCCGCCATTTATTTCCGCAATTTCGGCCCCCGCGCGGGCGGCTCGCAGCGCCATCCTCATTCGCAGATCATCGGCCTCTACGATTACGATTACCGAGATAATATCCACCCGGAGAATTTTCTCGGCCCCCTGATCTTTGAAGACGGGGACTGCTATGTGACGCTCTCCGATTATCCGATCTGCTCCATGGCGGAATTCAACGTCATGCTCAAAAAAGACGGACACACGGACGCCTTTGCCGACGCGGTCCAGCAGGTGGCGCGGTTCGTGCTCAGCGATTTCCCCATCCCCTGCGACAGCTACAATCTCTTTTTCTACCAGGTCCGCGGCAGTATCCGCGTGAAGATCTTCCCGAGGTATACGGCGAGCCCCCTTTACATGGGCTACCGCATCACGCAGGTCGTGGACAGCGACAGCAGAAAATACATTCTCGATACGCTTCATTCTTCCCGGTACTTCGGGGAATAAGGATATTTCCATGAAACTTTACGCATTCAGTGATTTTCACCTCTCCGGCGATCCGCCGTCCAAACCCATGGATATTTTCGGCGGCAACTGGAAAGGCCATCGGGAAAAGATCCGCGCCGCGTGGCTCGCCGCGATCCGCCCGGAAGATACAGTCATTCTCGCGGGCGACCTGTCCTGGGGCGGGAGCCTCGCCGAAGCGCTGCCCGACCTGATGTGGATCGCCGCGCTCCCCGGCAGAAAGATCGTCGTCCGGGGCAATCACGATTACTGGTGGGATACGGTGACAAAGATGACGAAAGCCACCGGCGGCGCTTTTGAATTTCTTCACAACAATGTCATCATGATCGGCTCTGTCGCTCTGGCCGGCACGCGGGGCTGGATCCCGGAAACGTCCCGCAATTTCACGGAAAACGACGAGACGATCCTGCGCCGCGAGGAAGGCCGTCTCCTGCGGGGCATCGAGCTGGCGGAAAAGCAGGGCGCCCGCCGCATCATCTGCGTGCTCCATTATCCGCCGTATGATGAGAAGCGGCGCCCCCTGCGCATTCTCTCTCTCATGAAAGAACACGGCGTCCGGGACTGTGTCTTCGGCCACATCCACGGCACGCAGAATTTCCATGATATCCCGGAAGAAATGGAAGGCATCCGCCTCCATCTCACTTCCGCCGATTATTTAGATTTCCGACCGCATCTGGTCTGCGAGGTATACGATGGCACACAAATTGGCAGAAGGCCGCCTGCTCTCCGGCTTCATTTACGGAGACCCTCATACGGGAGAATACGTGTATTTCCCCGGCAGCGAGCTCGACGCGGCGCATCCCGTCGCGGTCTATGAGACGCCCGGCGGCAGAGAAGACATCTCCATGGAGGAAGCCCTCTCCATCATCGAGCACCGGAGCCTCCGCCCCGCTCGTCATCCTGTTTTCGGAGAGAAGACCATATAAAAAGAAAAAGCACTGATCCTCATGTCAGTGCTTTTTTGTGCGCTTATTCAGGTGAAAAGTGGACGTCTACCGCTGTGCCGCGGGGGACGCCCGACCAGGGAGGAGGCGTCTGGCTGTCGGCGAATCCCGAGCCGTCAGGCCGGAATTTCAATCCCGCGCCGCTCAGCCATTCGCCGACATCCCTCATGGACCATCCGCGGAAATCAGGGACCGTCACGACCTCCGCCCCGCGCTCCGGAAGCGGCGGCAGGCCGTTCTCTTCCTCCGCAGGCGGCGGAGCTGTTTCCTTCCCCGGATGCGCCTCCAGCGGATGGATGCCCATGTACCGCATGGTCTGGCTCATGATCTCCGAGAAGACCGGTGCCGCCACCATGCCGCCGTAGTACATGCCCTGCGGATCGTCCAGCACGACGAGGCAGATCACCCGCGGATCTTCCGCCGGGCCGAATCCGCAGAAAGACGCGATATACTGGCCTTCCAGGTAACCTCCCTTGACCGGGTCGATCTTCTGGGCCGTGCCGGTCTTCCCGCACATATTGTATCCCGGGACGCGGGCGTTTCCGCCGCCCCCTTCGGAGACTTCCTTCTCCATCATGGCGCGGACGGCGTCGGCGGTCTTCTCCTTCACGGGCGTTCCGGAGATCTCCGTCATCGTTTCCTTATAGACCGAGCCGTCGGCGTTTCTGATCTTGTCGATGATGTGGGGCTTCACCATCTTTCCTCCGTTCGCGATGGCGCTGTAGGCCTGCACCATCTGGAGCGGCGTCACGGCGATGCCCTGCCCGATGGACATGGTCGCCACATCAATGGGCCGCATTTCCTCCGGGTCGAAAAGAATGCCCGAACCTTCGCCGGGAAGCTCGATGCCCGTCGGTTTCCCAAAGCCGAAGCGCTTCGCGTATTCCGTCAGGATATCCCCGCCCGTGAGCAGCCCCACGTGGGCAAAGCCCGTATTGACGGAAAATTTCAGGATATCCACCAGGCGCACATCCCCGTAGGACTCGTCGTCCCAATTCTGGATGGTGTGGCCCGAAGCGGTGATCTTTCCTGGATCATGCCAGACGATATCCTCCGTATAGGTCCCCGCGTCGAGCGCCGTCGCCGCGATGATCGGCTTGAATGTCGATCCCGGCTCATAAATATCGATGACCGCGCGGTTCTTAAATTCATTTTCCGTGGCCCGGTAAAAATGATTCGGATCGTAGGACGGCCGGTTCACCATGGCAAGGATGCCCCCCGTTTTCGGGTCCATCATGATGACGATGCCCCCGCGGGCATGGGTGCTCTCCATCGCCCGGTCCAGGGCGCGTTCCGCGAAGAACTGCATGCTCTCATCGATGGTCAGCCACACTTCCCGGCTCTCCTTGCCCGTATAGGATGCCGTCGTCGAATGAAGGATCGGGTTGCCTCTGGCGTCCATCAGGAGCAGCTTCTTATTCACGCCGCCGGACAGGACGTCTTCCAGCGACTTTTCCAGCCCGTCCAGCCCTTTTCCGTCAATACCGACGAAGCCGAGCACATTCGCCAGCAGGCCGCCGTTCGGATAATACCGGCGGCTCTCTTCGATGAAGCCGAATCCTTTCATGTTGTACTGCTTGAGAATTTTTTTCACCGCTTCCGTCATGTCCGGATCCATCACGCGCTCCAGCCACACGAACCGGGTATCGCGGCTCATTTTCTCCAAAAGTTCCCCTTCGCTCTCATGAATGACCGGCGCGAGCAGGCGGGCCGCTTCCTCCGGCGCGATATTCATCATCCCCGGATCGGCATAGAGCGACTTCACCATGATGGAAAAAGCGAGGGGCTTCCCGCCGCGGTCGTAGATCGTGCCCCGCTCGGAATACAGCTCCTGCATATCCCGGGTCTGGCGCAGGCTCCACGCGGAGAAACGGTCATGCTCCACGATCTGCACCCAGAAAAGGCGGAGCAGCACCACCGCCGCCGCTCCCAGGATCAGGCACAGGAACAGCCAGGCCCGCCGGTGAAGCACTTTCATGGACGGTTCTTTATTCATGGCTGTGCCGCTTTCTGAACCGCGCCGCTGCCCGGTACAGGCTGTCCGCGTCATTTTCCAGGTCTCCGCTCTGCACGCGGGCCAGCAGATTCTTCATGCCTTCGGCGATATCCGTACCCAGCGCGTCCACCGTGCGCCGGTCATAGCGGAGATCTTTCGCCGTCACAGGCATCGCCGCAGCCAGATCCGCCATGTACGCGCCGAAAGCTTCGTGCCCTTCCGTCGCCGAGAAAGGCCGCCCGCAGCCGATGATATCCGCTTTCGCCAGCGCCGTCATCTCCCGGATGGCTCCCACCAGCTCCGCCTGCGTGGGGAAGGTCTTCTCCCTGGCCAGGCGGCGCACCCATTTTTTCGTATCCGCCGCCTCATTGTTGGCAAAGAAATGAAAATGCATGTGATTGCCCACGAGCCAGGAAATGAGGCGCACTTCCTTCTCAGGGAACCGCCACCGCCGGAGGATCGCCTCCGCCATGGCCGCTCCGAGCTGATCGTGCCCGTGGTCGGTGATCCGCTCCCCTTCCACGCGGCGCACCCCGGGCATTCCCTTGCCCACATCGTGAAGCAGCGCCGCCCAGCGGGCAATGCGCTCCGCCGGAGCCGCTTCCACCACGGCGAGCGTATGGTACCAGGCATCGTACTTGTGGAACTGTTTCATCTGCGGCAGAGCCACCAGATGGGACAGCTCCGGCAGGATCGGGACATCCTGCTCTTCCCCGTGCTCCCGCGCGCGGCACACCGTATCCGCGAGGCCCGAGCGGACCAGGAGATCCAGTCCCCGCGCCGCGTGAGGCGTCACAAGGAGCCGGTCCACTTCCGCCTTCACCCGCTCGAGAGAGAGCCCTGCCACGCGGGGAAAAGCGCCCTCCATGCCCTCCACCAGCGAAGCGTCCGCCATAAAGTCCAGCTGTCCCAGGAAGCGGCACGCCCGGAAGAGGCGCAGCGCGTCTTCACGGAAACGCTCCTCCGCCTGACCCACCGTGCGGAGCTTCTTCGCCGAGAGGTCCCGGAGCCCGCCGAACTCGTCGTAAAATGTCCCATCCGCGCCGAGCGCCATGGCGTTCACCGTGAAATCCCGCCGGGAGAGGTCTTCCCGGAGCGTATCCGCAAAAGCCACCGTCTCCGGGCGGTGGGCATCCTCACCGTACATCTCACTGCGGAAAGTGGTCACTTCGTAATTTCTTCCGCCGTACACGGCGATGACCGTGCCGAAGCGCCGTCCGCCGCCGTCCACAGCATGCGCCCCCGCCGCTGTGAGCGCCGCCGCCGTCTCTTCCGGTCTTGCCGAAGTGGTGATGTCCCAGTCGTGCGGCAGAAGGCCCATAGCGAGGTCTCTCACGCAGCCCCCCACGAGGTACGCTTCATGGCCCGCGCGGATGAGGCTCTGCATCACAAAAAGAGCGCCGCCGTCAACGCGTGCCAGCCGTTCCTCCGGCGCGAGCCGCCCGAAGTTTTTCCGGCCAAACAGATCTCTCAGCCCCATGGTTTTCTGCCTCCTTCCGATTTTCCCTATCATAAACGATTCCCTTCATTTCTTCAACGAAAGCGCACACAAGAAAAGCGCCCCCGTAGGAGCGCTTCTCTCATGCCCGGCTCACTGCCAGATGCTCTTCATGATGTCCCGATACGAATCATTCAGGTGCCGGATGAGCACGCCGAACATCGTATAGATCATATCGCTGTCCAGCTCGCCCGCCTTGAAGAGGAGGCACGTATCGAGCACCAGATCCCCCTCGCTGTCCGTGTAGTACTTGAACAACTTGTACTGCCGGTTGTAGCTGTCCATCAGCTCCCGCAGCGCGGGCTTATTGTCCTCGCGGAGCGCCTTCGGCGCGATGAGGATGCGGATCATCGCGTAGATGCTGCTGTCCAGGATGACGATGGTGGGGAGACGGGCTCCGCCCACTTCGATGTGCGAGCGGAAGACCGTCGTGTGGAGCGGGTCGTCTTTGATCTCGTCCACGGTGAAGGCAGTAATCTTCTTGTCCTTCAGATACGCGTCAAACAGTTCTGCTTTTTTGTTCATAGGCCCTCCTTCCCATGAGGCGGCAGGCTCTCCCTCCGTTACTCGACGGTAATATCGCCGCTCTCCGCATTCTCCGAGGAAGCACCCTCGCCGGAAATGAGCCCGTACCAGTCGTAGTACGACAGCTCCGGCGCGGAGCCGATCTGTCTGTGCCTTTCCTCCGCCCGCAACGCCGCTCCAGAATGAAGGCACAAAAAAAGAGCACTTCCGTGCTCCTTTTCCTTTTGGTGACCGGTATGGGATTCGAACCCATACTCTCTGCGCTGAGAACGCAGCGTCTTAACCGTTTGACTAACCGGCCATGTGCTACATATTATAACGGGCCGGCGGCTTTTTTGCAAGCCTTCTGTTCAATTTATTTCTTTTCCGGGCGGTTCTTTTCATAGAGGATGAGCAGCCCATCCAGCGTCAGCATGGGATCGACGATATCGATGGTGGTGCTGCCTGAGGAGATGAGCGCCGCGAGGCCGCCTGTTGCGATGACGGTCACATCGGGCATCTCCATTTCTTCCTTGATGCGGTTGACGATGCCGTCGATCTGCCCGACGAAGCCGTAGTAGATCCCGGCCTGCATGGCGCTCACCGTATTCTTGCAGATGCAGGAAGGCACTTTTTTCAGCTCGATCCGGGGCAGCTTCGATGCCCGCTGGAAGAGCGCTTCCATGGAGATGCCGATGCCCGGAGCGACCGCGCCGCCCAGGTACTGGCATTTTTCATTGATCACGCAGAATGTCGTGGCCGTGCCCATATCGATGATGATCGCCGGGCCGCCGTACTTGTTGATGACCGCCACAGCGTTCACGATGCGGTCCGCGCCGAGTTCTTTCGGATTGTCGTAGAGGATATTCATCCCCGTCTTGATGCCTGGTCCGACAAGAATGGGCTTCACATGGAAATATCTTTCCGAAAGGGTCTGGAGAATGGGAATGATCGGCGGAACGACGGTGGAAATGATCACGTCTTCCACTTCGCTGAAGCGCAGTCCGTTCAGCTGGAAGAGCATCCCCAGCTGGACAGCGTAGCCGTCCGCCGTCTGGAGCGTATTGGTGGCGATGCGCCAGTGATCGAGCAGTTTCTCGTCTTTGTACACGCCGCAGACGATATTCGTATTTCCCACATCAAAAGCAAGAAGCATAGGTACCTCCCAAATCAGGGTATTTCACGGGCCGGTCCGCCCGCATATTCCCCTGTATCATGATATAAACCGGCGCTTCTGTCAAGAACATCTCAGTAATGGATGCCGTATTTCTTTTTCAGCGCGTCAATGTCGGCGCGCATTTCCTCTCCGCTCTTCGCGAGCATCCTTTCCGCGTCCGCTCCGCCCCGCGCGCTGAAAAGCGCCCGCTTCGCCGCGGCGGTCCTGTAGATATGGGCCAGCTCTTTTTTATAGGCCCGCATAAGCTCTGCCAGTTCTTCCGGCGACAGTTCTTCTTCCATTTCTTCCGTCATGGCCGTCTCCTTTTTTATTTTTCTTTATTGTATCACGAAGATTTCTTCCAGTTGAGGATTTTCGCAGGCTATGGTATAATTTAATCCGTTAAATCTCCATGCGCCTATAGCTCAGGGGATAGAGCACTGGTCTCCGGAACCAGGTGCGAGGGTTCGAATCCCTCTAGGCGCTCCATAAGCAGAACCGTCCCGCGCGGACGGTTTTTTGCATGAGAAAAGCGCCATTTCCCGGCGCTCTTTTTTATTTCTCTTTTCATTTTCAGTCATACCGCTGCTCTTTGATGCGTCTGTCCAGATCGCGCTTGGCCGCCCGTTCCGCCATGTCCTGGCGCTTGTCGTAGAGCTTCTTCCCCGTGGCGAGGCCGATCTCGCATTTCACGTATCCTTTTTTGAAATACATCTTGAGCGGGATCAGCGTATAGCCTTTCGTTTTCAGGGCGTTTTCAATCTTCAGGATCTCCCTGCGGTGCAGGAGGAGCTTCCGCGTGCGGAGCGGATCGTGATTGAAGCGGTTCCCCTGCTCGTAAGGGCTGATATGGGCGTTCCACAGGAAGACTTCGCCCTTTTCCACTTTGGCGAAGCTGTCCCGGAGATTCACTTTCCCCGCGCGGATGGATTTCACTTCCGTCCCCGTGAGCGCCACGCCCGCTTCATAGGTATCATGGATGAAATAATTGTGATACGCCTGCCGGTTCACCGCGGAAGCAGGCGGATTTTTCTTTTCTGCCATTTATCTTCTGCCTTTTTTCCCTTTTCCTTTTTTCGTGCGCGGCGCTGCTTTCCCGCCGCCGTTCTTTCCCTTTTTCTTCGCGCTGGAACGGGAGCTTCCGCTTTTCCTGATCTTCTTCTCCAGGCTGAGAGGCGAATGGAACTCGCCGAGGGCGAAGTCCACTTCCCGTTTCGTCTTGTCCGCCCGGACGAGGGTCACCCGCACGGGCATGCCCAGAGAATAGGTCTCTCCGGAGAGCGCGCCGCGAAGCGTCATGGTGTCTTCCTGGTAAATGAATTCTTCATCGAGCATATCGAGGCGCACCAGTCCTTCCACGCCGTTGTCCAGGCCGACGAAGATGCCGAACCGGGTGACACCGGTCACGACGCCGTCAAAGGGTTCGCCCACGAAAGGCTCCATGTATTCGGTCATCTTCAGCTCGTTCACGTCCCGTTCCGTCTCCACCGCTTCCTGTTCCGTCTCCGAGCAGTGGGCGCAGGCTTTTTCCAGGAAGGCCGTCTGCCGGGCGAGGACGGACTTTTTCGGCTTCTCAAAGAGCACCTGCCGGATGAGGCGGTGCACCATGAGATCGGAATAGCGCCGGATGGGCGAGGTGAAATGGGTGTAGCATTCGGAAGCGATGCCGTAATGCCCTTCATTTTCCGTGCTGTAGCAGGCCTGCGAAAGGGAACGGAGTGTCATTACCTCTACGGCGGAAGCGATGTCCTGCCCTTTTACACTGGAGAGGAGCTTTTGCAGATCCGCCGGCTTCGGTTCATCCGGCACCTGCACTTCCGTGCCTAGGATGCGGGTCAGTTTCTGGAGCGCTTCCACACGGTCGGGATCGGGCACGGGATGCACGCGGTACACCGAGGTCTCCCCCGTATCCCGCAGGAAACGGGCCACCGCCTCATTAGCGGCGATCATGGCGTCTTCGATCATTTTTTCCGACTCGCCGCGGATGCGCTTCACGATGCGGAGCGGCTTCCCGTTCTCGTCGAGGACGATCTTGTATTCCGGAAATTCAAATTCAATGGCCCCTCTCGCCTTCCGTTCGTCCCGGAGCGCCTTCGCACAGTCCCGGAGCGCTTCCAGCATGGGCAGGAACGGTTTCAGATCGTCCGGAGTGAGGCCCTCCTCGAAAGCTTTATTGATCTCCGGGTAATTGCAGCGCCGGCCCACGTTGATCACTGCCGGGGTGATGCGTTCCGCCGTCACTTTTCCCTCCGGCGAGACATCCATGAGGCAGGCCATGGCGTAGCGGTCGCTGCCCGCGTTCAGGCTGCACAGGTCATTGGACAGCTGGAACGGCAGCATGGGAATGACCCGGTCCGCCAGGTACACGCTGTTGCCGCGGCGGTACGCTTCTTCATCGAGGAGCATTCCCTTCTTCACGTACCGGCTCACGTCGGCGATGTATACGCCGAGCATGAAATGACCGTTCTCCCGGCGCTCGCAGTACACCGCGTCGTCCAGATCTTTCGAGTCCGGCCCGTCGATGGTCACGAGGGGAAGGCCGCGGAAATCCGCCGTTTCCTTTTCCACCGCCACTTCTTTCGGCAGGCCGTCGGCCTCCGCCATCAGTTCCTCCGTAAAAACATGGGGCAGATGATGCTGCGCGATGAGCACGTCGATATCAAGGCCCTTATCGCCTTCGTAGCCGATGATCTCCTTCACGAAGCCTTCCGCGTTCGTCTGCCGGCCGGGCCACTTCGTCACTTCCACGACGACCCGCGCCCCTGTGACAGCTTCCATTTCCTTTCCCATCGGCACTTCGATGATCATATTGATCTTCTCGTCCACCGGCGTCACTTCGCCGCCGTCCGAGGTCATCTCATACGTGCCCACCACGTCGGGATTGGCGCGCTCTGTAATATTGATGATCCGCCCTTCCACTTTATGGCGGCCTGTGGTGCCCTGCGTCACCTTGACGACGACCGTGTCGTTATTGACCGCTGTCAGGCGGTCGCGGTCGGCGATGTAAATGTCCTCATGATCTTTATCGGTGATGAGGAAGCCGAATTTCGGCCCGTATGATTTATAGACGCCTTCCACGGTCGTGCCGGGGGCGTAAGTCAGTAATCCTTTTGTATCCATATACTTCTCCTGCGGAAAATAAAAAGGCCTGCCGCTGCAAGCCTCTCATCATCAGAATGTATTCATGTACCGTCCGAGCAGGAGGCACACGATCACGAATACCACGCCGACGCCCACGGTCATTTTCGCGAGCACCGCATCCTTGCCGCGGGTGCGTCCGCCGAGCATGGAATTGCCGGAACCGCCCATTCCCGCGCCCATGCCTGCGGTCTTCGGTTCCTGAGAAACAATGACAACGATCAGCAAAACAGAAACAATGCACGCCAGTGCCATTAAAAAAATCTTCACAGTCTTCCTCCCCTGCGCATTGCGGGAATGCGCGTATTACGTCGATATTAATATGTAGTATATCTCATGGAACGCCGCCGGTCAAGCCGTCTTACTTGCGGAGGCTGTCCAGCTTCCGCCGCACCTCATCGGGCAGATTCCGGCCGATCTCATTGCGCAGGTTGCCCCGGTTGTTCGCCGTGATAAAAGAATGCTGCTCCTTCTTGTCTTCGCTGAGGACGCGCATCAGATCGGCCACGGCCATGCGGTACGCGCCGTTGCCGAGGATCTGATTCTGCACGGGCCCGTCGGAAGAAACGACGAAAATGGAGCGGTATTCGTCCCGCCGCCGATACGATTCTTTTTCGATGTAGCTGTCAGCGGTCATCGTCTTCGGCGTGAAGACTTCCGTGAAAAAGGGAGCGATCTCCCGCGCGGCCACTTTGCCTCCCGGCCCCTGCCCGTCGAATACGGCGACGATCTCCACGTCATTGTGCGCGCCGTAGTCCAGGAGCAGATCGATGAGCTTCTTCCGGCTCGCTTCCAGATCATCTCTGGGAAACGCCGCCGGTTCCCAGAAAATGACATTGTATGCATCGATAAAATACAGATCTTTCATAGCATTGCCTTCATTCCCGCTGCCGCGCCGCCTCGTAGAGAAGGAGCGCCGCCGCGACGGATACATTGAGGGATGACACTTTCCCCTTCATGGGGATGCGCACACAAAAGTCGCAGGCCTCCCGCGTGAGGCGGCTCATGCCCTTTCCTTCCGCCCCCATGACGATGATGAGGGGCCCTTTCAGGTTCGCCCCGCTGTAGAGCGACTCCCCGTCCATATCCGTGCCGACCGCCCAGAATCCCCGCGCTTTCAGCTTATCCAGCGTCTGACGGATATTGCCGATGCGGACGACCGGCATGTAGGCGCACGCCCCAGCGGCGGTCTTCATGGCGGCATACGTCACCTGGCAGCTTCTGTGCTCCGGGAGAAGCACCGCCGCCGCGCCGGCGCATTCCGCCGTGCGGATAATGGCCCCCAGATTGCGCACGTCTTCCAGTCCGTCCAGCAGGATGAGAAATGGATCTTTCCCCTCCCACGCGTCGAGCACGGCGTCCAGATCGGCGTACTGATAGGGACGCAGCTCCGCCACCGCGCCCTGATGGCGCAGCTCCGGCACGAGCCGGTCGAGCTCCCTTTCTTCTTTTTCGGAGACGGGAACGCCCTGCTCCTCCGCGTCCGCCATGAGCCGGAGAAGGCGGTCATCCTTCTTCCCGTCCTTCACGAAAAGCCGCTTCACGAGGCCCGCCTTCAGCGCTTCTGCCGCGCTGTTTCGTCCGCCGGCGTAGAGCGGGCCGTCCTTTTTCATCTCTCTGCCGCCCGCATCCCTCGTCCTGTTCTCGCGGCGGGGCGGAAAATTTTTCTCCCGGCGCTCCTGCCGGGATTTTTTATTGTCTTCCTGCTGTCTTTTCATGTGATGTCCCTGCTTTCTCTTTCTGCGTTTTCTATTTTATCATACCTCCCCGGGTTTTCCGCAGCAGAAAATCTGTCCCTCCCCCGGAAATGCCTTCCAACTTTCCGCGCCGTTTCCGCCGAGCGCTCCCCGCCGCTTTCCCGCCGAAAAATGAGCGGCGCTGAATGAAAAGTACCGAAAGGATAAACACTTCTGAATGAAAAGCGCTCCGCCGTTTTGCGCCGGGAAATGAGCGCAAAAAAACAGGCTGCCTTCCGGCAAGCCCGTTCTTTCTATTTTCCCCGGAGCACCCATACCGACGCGCCGTGCTTTCCTTCGTGGACGCCGTGCAGTGCCGGCGCGAAGCCGGGAAATTTCCTTCCGAAGTCCGCGAGGCATTCGTAGAAGCGGATCGCCCCTTCCGTCCAGCGCTCGCCCGCCGCGGGGCGGCAGATGCCCGGCGGATAGGCCGCCGCCGATTCCAGCGCGATGCGCCCGGCGGCTTTCCGGAGCGGCAGCAGCTCACCTTCGCCCCGGACGAAGGCTTCATTCGCCTCCCGGCTCCCCATGGCGGAGACGCCGCCCGTTTCAAAGAGTTTCCCCGTCAGCCTGTCCGCGCCGTTTTCCCGGAGGAACGCTTCCATGTCCCCGCAGAGCGCGCGGAGCCCCGCTCCGCCGTACCGCGCGGGATATTTTGCCGCCAGCCCCGGCAACGCTTCGGCAAGGGGCCGGTCTTCTTCCCAATCCCGCTCGAAATCTTTCAGCACCTCCGTCAGGGCCGCCGCTTTTTCTTCCGTGTCCCCCGGCTCCGCCAGCAGGAGCAGCGTGTGCATGCCTGTCTTCTCCGGCACGATGCCCCGCTCCATGAGGTAGGCCGTGGCGGCGGGCGCGGGAATTTCCTCCGTTACGAGAAGCACTTTGCACGGGTCGAGGAGGTACTGCCCTTCCGCGATATCCCGGAATCCATGCCATGCCCCGCCGGGACGGATCTCCCAGAACCGGCGGTCTCCCGCGATCTCTTCCGCCGCGTACGACGCCCAGGGCCGCCCGCCGACCGTATCGGGCTGGAAGGGGCGGAAGAAATGGCATTCCGCGAGGATGCGCTTTCGGAGCCCCGCGGCAAATCGCACCGCTTCCGCCCAGAGGCCCTGCCCCTTTTCTTTATGAATGGCCGCATTCATTTCCAGCCCCGCGAAAAGTGGGAAGCACGGCGAGGTGGATACGTGCTGAAGAAAGGCGTTCTGAAATACGTCGTCGCCGACGCGGCGCTTCTTCCCCGCCAGATGGCCGTCTTTCCGCTGGATCTGCGAAGTCTGGGAGAAGCCGGCGAGCTGCTTGTGCACGGACTGCGTCACAAGGATGCCCGGGTCTTTTTTCCCGAGGGGAAGAAGGAGCGGGCTTTTTTCTCTCATGAAGGGAATGAAATTTTCATACCCTGCCCACGCGCCGTCGAAGAGGATGTAGTCACAGAGGGGGCCGATCTTTTTCACGATCATTTCCGCGTTGGCGAAGATGCCGTCGTAGGTGCAGAGCTGAAGGCAGGCCAGACGGAAGGGACGTTTCCTTTTTTCCTTTCCCGGCGCGGCCTTCCTCACAAGGGCCCGCAGATATTCCTCATCCAGCGCCTTTGCGGGAATGCCGCCGATCACGCCTTTCTCATTCCGCACGGCGTCCAGCCACACGGGAACGGCCCCGCACTGGGTGAGCGCTCCCTGGTAGACAGACTTGTGGTTGTTCCTGTCGAAGAGGACAAGATCGCCCGGCGCGAGGAGCGCGGCGCAGCAGATCCGGTTCGACGCGGAGGTGCCGTTCAGCACGAAGTATGTCCTGTCCGCGTGCCAGACTTCCGCGGCGAAAGCCTCCGCTTCCCCGCCGGGGCCCTCATGAGACGAGGTGTCGCCGATGGCGTCGTCCGAGTCGGACAAGTCCATGCGGAAGACGCCTTCGCCGAGAAGCGAGCAGAAAAGACGCCCTCCCGCAGTCTCCCGGAAGAACGCGCCGCCGTGGTGGCCGGGGGTAGCGAAATACAGCGGCCTCCCTTCCGCCCGCGCCGCCAGGGCCGCCGTGAAAGGAGGCAGCAGGCTCCGCTCGTAAGCCTGCGCCGCTTTCTCCGCCGCCTGCGCCAGATCGAAGGCGTGCGCCTCGCAGCAGACGACGGGCTCCCCTTTCCCGGCGAAGCGAAACCGTTCGCCGAGACGCGCGACGATGACCGCACCGTCCTTTCCTTCCGCTTCCTCCTCGGAGAGGAGCTCCCGCCCCGGCAGTTCCCTGAGCCAGGGCCGCGCCGCTTCCGTAACGATGGCAGGCAGTTTCTTCATAGTGGTCTTCCTTTCTTTTCATGGACATTGATTTTCAATCATTAATTATAAAAGATTTCTTCTCTGCCCGCACGGAAAAGCGACCGCCGGAAATGGTAGAATAGAAAATAAGGTATTGTATTTACAGCAGGAGGTCAATTATGGCACTGGTAACAACTGGCTGGAAAAATCTTCTCATCGACGATCAGGACGGCATCGTGACGGTGACGATCAACCGCCCGAAGGCGATGAACGCCATCAACATGGAGCTCATGAAGGAGCTGGAAGCGTTCTTTGAAGGGATGAAGGACGCCGACGGGACGGACGTGATCATCCTCACCGGCTCCGGCGACAAGGCATTCGTCGCGGGGGCGGACATCAAGGAAATGGCCGTCATGGATTCCCGCGCCGGGCGGGACTGGGCGCTTCTTGGCGAAAAGGTGACCGCCCTCATTGAGAAAGCGCCGCAGCCCGTCATCTGCGCAGTGAACGGCTACGCTCTCGGCGGCGGCTGCGAGCTGGCGCTGGCCTGCGATTTCCGCTACGCCTCTCAGAACGCGAAGATGGGCCAGCCGGAAGCGAAATGGGGCATCAACGCCTGCTTCGGCGGCACGCAGCGCCTCTCCCGCGCGGTGGGCGCGCCCATGGCAAGAGAGCTGCTCTACACGGCCCGCTTCATCGACGCGGACGAAGCGCTCCGCATCGGCCTTGTGAACCGGGTGCTCCCCGATAAGGAATCTCTCATGGCGGCGGCCCTTGCCACGGCGAAAGAGATCCAGAGCTGCGGCAAATGCGCCGTGAGGTACACGAAGCTCGCCGTCAACGACGGGCGGGACGTGAATATCGACGTGGCCATCGCCCATGAAGCGCAGTATTTCGGTCTCTGCTTCGATGATCCGGAACAGCGCGAACGGATGACATCTTTCATGAATAAAAAATAATACAGACAGCAGAAAAGCCATGAGAACATTCCCATGGCTTTTTTCTTTTACATATTCCCCTGCAGAAAAGCGCCGCGCGTTTTCATGTCCACGTCCCCGTAGAGGGAAATGAAATCATCCACATACCGGGCCGTCTCAAGGAACGCGCTTTTTTTCACGGTCACCGGGAGCGGCCCCCGCCATCCGTAGCGGCGGAAAGCCTCCACGAGCGCCCGCGCTTCCCCGGAGAGCCGCAGCCGCTCCATGGGCTCTTCTTCCGCAGGATCGCTCCCCGCGAGAGCCAGCAGCTGCACGGCCAGGATCAGCGCCGCCACCGTCCGGTTCCTCGCGCCCGCCGCGGAGGCGCCCCGCACGAGAGCCGCGTAGGCTTCGGGATCGCTCTCTCCTTCAGGGAAGAAATTCATCACCAGTTCCGCCACATAGTACCACCGGGCGATCTCTTCATAGGAAAGCTTCATCATATCGAAAAAAGCTTTCCCTTCGTACTGCGTGAGAACGGCTCCCGCGCCCGTCTCCATCCGGCTGTACCTGAGCCGAACGAAGGGAAAGAGAAATCCCGGGCCACACCGGTTCATGATGCCCCGCGCCACGAAAACGGTCTGCTGTCCGCGGCTTTCCGAAAAGAGCCGCACCCGCCGCCCGCCTTCGCCTGCCGGGCGCACTTCCAGAATGACTCCTTCGCCGGGAGCGATCTCCTTTTTCATTCTTCCCCGTCTTCCTCCGGCCTCTCCGCCTTTTCCTGGGGCAGCTTCTCCGCCTTCACCCGGGTGACGCGGAATCCGTCCATGCGGAGCACCGTAAATTTCCATCCGCCGATATCGACGGTATCGCCGATCTGCGGGATGCGTTCCAGCGTGGAGAAGATGTGTCCGCCGATGGTATTCGCGCCGCCTTCTTCCGTAAACTCGATGCCGAGCCGGTCGGAAATGTCGTCGAGGATGACCATGCCGTCAAATTCAAAGCTCCCGTCTTCCTTTTCAAGGATCTCCACGGGGTCGGAATCTTTTTCCTGCGGCAGTTCGCCGATGAGCTCTTCAATGATGTCTTCCAGCGTGACGAGGCCCACCGTGCCGCCGTATTCATCGACCACCACGGCGAGGTAGATGCGCCGTGTCCGCATGAGCTGGAGCAGTTTCGGCGTAGGCATGACTTCCGGCACCGTGAGAATATTGCGGATGATCTGCTTGATATTCGTCTCGCCCCCGGCGGTGCTCTCCAGGAAATCCTTCACATGCACATAGCCGAGGATGTGGTCTTTGTCTTCCATGCAGACGGGATAGCAGGTGTGATGCGACTGGCGGATGACCTCCCGCATGTGCGCCACATCGTCGCCGTAGTAGAGGACGACCATCTCGCTCCGGGGGATCATGATCTCTTCCGTCATGAGGTCGAAGAAATCGAAGGAATTTTTAATGAGCAGATTCTCCAGCGCGGAGAGCTTGCCGCCGCGGTGACTCTCTTCCACGATGCAGCGGATCTCTTCTTCCGAATAAGTGAATTCGGATTCGCTCGTCGCGGACAGACCGCGGAGATGCATCACCCGGCGAGTCACGAAGAGGCCGAAAACGATGAAAGGATGGAGCACCCGCCGGATGAGGCGCAGCAGCCATGTGCGGCCTGCGATCTTTTCCAGCGGCTTCACGAGGGCGGTCTCTCCGGGAATGCGGAAGACCAGGATCCAGTACATGAGGATGATCACGGCGAAGAATACGAATTCCGCCGCTGCTTCCGCCCAGAGCGGAAATTCCATGCCCGCCAGCGCCGCAGCGGTATTTACCAGATGCTCCCAGCATTCCTCCATGCTGAAAATGAAGACCGCCGTGCAGATGATGCACGCCAGCTGCGTGCCCGCCAGCGCATAGATGGGCTTCTTGTAATACGGCGCTATCTTTTCGATGAGCTGCGGATCCTGATCGTCACTGTTGTCGATATAGGATTTCCGCACCCGGGCCATGGCCGAGTATACGCTGACACAGAGCACATTCAGCAGTGCCGCGGCGAGCGCCGCGAAAAGGCAGCCCGCCGCCATTTCCATCTGCGTTTCAACGAATTCAAACACTTCTACAGGTATAATAAGTCATTCCCCCCATTGAACGAATACGGCCTTTATTTATGCTCCTTGTAGCCGAGCTCCCGCAGCACATAATCTTTATTCTTCCAGTCCCGCGACACTTTCACCCACAGGTCGAGATAGACCGGCGCGCCGATGAGACGCTGGATCTCTTCTCTGGCTTCACGTCCCGCTTCCCGCAGCATGGCGCCGTCCTTCCCGATGATGATGCGCTTCTGCGAATCCCGCTCCACGTAGATGGTGCAGCGGATATAGACCTTGCCGTTGTCCCGCTCCGTAAATTCTTCCGCGAAAACGCCGATGGCGTGAGGCACTTCGTCGCGGGTGCGGAGAAGGAGCTTCTCCCGCACGATCTCCTGGACGATGTTGCGCTCCGGCTGGTCGGTGATCATGTCATCAGGGAAATATTTCGGCCCTTCCGGCAGATACTTCGCGATGAGCCTTGTAAATTCTTCCACATTGTCCCCTGTCACGGCAGAGAGCGGAATGATCTCCTTAAAGGGATAGATGCCGCTGTACTGGACGATCTTTTTCATGAGCTTCTCCCGGCTGATGAGGTCGATCTTGGAGAGCACGAGGAATACGGGCACTTTCCTGTCGGCGATGAGCTTCAGGATATACCGGTCGCCCGCGCCGAGCGGGTCATCGCAGGCGCAGATGAATACGATGATATCCACTTCGTCCAGCGCGTCCACCGTGGCCTGGCGGATCACTTCCCCCAGCTTTGACTGGGGCTTGTGCATTCCCGGCGTGTCCAGGAACACGGCCTGACAGTTTTCGCCATTCCACACGCCGGTGATCTTATTGCGCGTAGTCTGCGCGTGCGAGGAAACGATGGATATCTTCTCTCCGAGCACGGCGTTCATGAGTGTGGATTTCCCCACGTTCGGACGGCCTACGAGGGCGATGAAGCCCGAATGAAACGCGTTTTCTTTCTGTTCTTTCTGAATCATGTATTCTCCCGCAGTTCTTCTGCAAAAAATCCGTGGGGAAGAAGGTCTTTCCCGTCGATGGTGATATAGTCGTCTTCATTTCTCGCGCAGTACACGGCGCGCACGTGAAATTCGGCAAGCACCTGGCGGCACAGGCCGCACGGCGTAGTGTAGGAATCGGCGCTCCCGCAGACCGCCGCCGCGATGATCTCCCTCACGCCCGCCGCGGCGGCGCTGCCCACGGCGTTCTGCTCCGCGCAGAAGGACGCCGGATAAGAGATATTCTCCACATTGCACCCCGTGAAGATCCGTCCGTCCGCCGCCAGTACTGCCGCGCCCACGGGAAAGCAGGAATACGGCGCGTACGCCGCCTTCCGCGCTTCTTCCGCGCGCCGAATGAGCGCCTTTATCTCCTCAGTCTTCATTGACGATCCGCTCCAGCCCGCACGCGGAAAGGATCGCTTCCTCCGCGGCGCGCATGGCTTTCTTTTCTTCCGGATCGTAGTGATCGTATCCGAGAATGTGCAGGAAGCCGTGCACCGAAAGGTAGGCCGTCTCCCGTTCCACGGAGTGGCCGTACTCTTCCGCCTGTTCTTTGGCCCTGTCGATATTGATAACGATATCGCCGAGCTCCGTTTCTTCCTCCGGCACGTCGTCTTCCCCTTCGTTGAGGGCAAAAGACAGCACGTCCGTCGGCGCGTCCACATTCCGATATGTCCGGTTCAGCTCGTGGATGACCGGCGCGTCGCAGACGAGCACGCTGATCTCCGCGTCGTCTCTCACCTGCTGGAGCTCCGCGCCCTTCGTCAGCACTTTGCGGATGAGCGCTTCCAGCTCCTCGCTGTAAAAGCGCATGTTGCTGTAATTAATCGTGATCTCCATGATCTGCCTCTTCTCTGTGCTTTCTTCTCTTTCCGTCCTCTTCATAAGCGTGGATGATCGCCGCCACCAGGTCGTGACGCACCACGTCTTCCTCGCCGAACCGCACCTGCGCGATGTCCGGCACGCCTCGCAGCACGCGCACCGCGTCTGTCAGGCCGCATCTCACATGCGGCGGCAGGTCGATCTGCGTCACGTCGCCGTTCACGACCATTTTCGACCGGAAGCCCAGCCGGGTGAGGAACATCTTGATCTGTTCGACCGTCGTATTCTGCGCCTCGTCGAGGATGACGAACGATTTTTCCAGCGTCCGCCCGCGCATGTAGGCGAGGGGCGCCACTTCGATGGCCCCTTTCTGCTGGAGATGGAGAAAATCTTCCGGGCCGAACATGGCGAGGAGCCCGTCGAAAAGGGGACGCAGGTAGGGATTGACCTTTTCCTGCATATCGCCGGGCAGAAATCCCAGTTTTTCCCCCGCTTCCACGGCGGGGCGCACCAGGATGATCCGCTCTACATCGTGGTTTCTCAGGTAAAATGCCCCCAGCGCCACGGCGAGATAGGTCTTGCCCGTTCCCGCGGGACCGATGCCGAAGGTGATGGAATGATTCCGTATGGCATCGACATACCGTTTCTGCCCTACCGTCCGCGGATGGATGGGCTTCCCGTTCTTCGTCACATTGATGGTATCCGCTTCCAGTTCGCGGATCACGTGCTCTTTTCCCTCATCGAGAAAGCGCATGCACTGCCGCACGTGCTGCTCGGAAAGATAGATGCGCTGTTTCGACATGCGCCGCAGTTCTTCGATGACGGCGCAGGCCTTCTCCACCGCTTCTTCTTCTCCGGCAAGGCGCACCACATTGCCTCTCCCGGCGATCTGGCAGCCGTAGTGGCCGCCGATGAGCTTCAGATAATTGCTCCCCTTTGCGAGAACGCGGGATGCCTCACGGAAATCATCCATGACGATCTCCCGCACATATTCTTCCGAAATAAGATCACGCCCTTTCTGTCATTCTTCTTTTATATCCGCTTCCGCCCACCGGCGGACTGCCTTTCCATTTCTGTAATCGCACCGGCACCCCTGCCAGAGGTCCCGGAGGATCATCGCTTCGTCAATGCGCTTCTTCACTTCCCACCAGGGTTCGCCGCCGTTTACCGACGACGCAAGCGGCCCGGAGGCGCGTCCCACGATGCGCTGAACGACAATGTCTTCCCGGAGCAGGGAGACGAAAAGAAGCGCCCGCTCAATGTATTCTTCCATGGAGAGGAGCGCCGTCTCCCCGTCCCGGATCATCCGCTCCAGCTCCGTCCCCTTCACGATATAGAGCGAATGGAGCTTCACCTGCGTCACCGGGAGCACGGACACGAGCTTTGCCGTCTCGGCGGTATCCGTCCGGTCATCCCACGGCAGATCGGCGATGACGTGGGCGCAGAGATCGAAGCCCCGCCGCCCGATGCGGAGCGCCGCGTCGATAAATTCCGCCGCCGTGTGCCCCCTGCCGAGAAGGAGGAGCGTGTGGGGATTCGCCGACTGGAGGCCCAGTTCCACGGTGATGTCCACACCGTGCTTCTCCGACACGTCCTGAAGGATATCCAGGTACGCCTCGTGGACGCAGTCCGGCCGGGTCGACACATCGAGGCCGACGATGCCGGGATACGCCGCCGCTTCCTCCATCCACCGGCGGAAATCTTCCGGCGGCGCGTAGGTATTCGTAAAATTCTGGAAATAGGCGATGAATTTCTTCGCCCTGTACTTGGGGCCGATATGGGCGATGCTCCGCGCGAGCTGCGCCGGAATGGACAGACCCACGGCCTTCGTCTCATAATCCGCGCCGATGCTCCCGCAGAAGATGCATCCCGCGCTTCCCAGCGTCCCGTCCCGGTTCGGACAGGTCACAGGAAGAGCCACGGGCACTTTATACACTTTTTCTCCGTATCGCTCTTTCAGCGCGTCGGAATAATTTCTGTACCTTCCCATACGACACTCCTTCAATGTATATAATACATCATCTGCGCCGGAGGGAAAAGGAGCGCTCTTCCCGGAAGCGCCGCAAAATTTCCGGTGCTCTCCCATCGCGGCGGGTATGCTAAAATAAGGAAAAAGCTTTCGGAAAGAAGGAATGTACATGCTGCGAATCGTCACCGCCCAGCCGGAGATCATCCCCGGAAATATCCGCGCCAACTGGACTCTGCTCCGGGAAGAGATCGAAGCGGCCCGCGCGCTCCGCGCGGATATCCTCGTCCTCCCGGAAATGTGCCTCACAGGCTACCTCATCGGCGATCTGTGGGATCAGACGGCGTTCCTCCGGGAATGCGAAGCCTATAACCGGCGCATCGCCGAAGCGGCGCGGGGACTCGTCATCGTCTGGGGGAGCTGCGCTGTTGACTGGGAGCGCATCCAGGATGACGGCCGCGTCAGGAAGTACAATGCCGCCTTCGCCGCGGCGGAGGGCCGCTTCCTCACGCCCCGCGGGAGCCGGAGGCCCTGCACGGTGAAAACGCTCCTCCCGAATTACCGCCAGTTCGACGACCGGCGCTACTTCACGCCCGCTTCCGTCCCGGCGGCGGAGGAAGGCCTGCCGCTCGCCGAATTTCTCCGCCCCTTCGATCTCCCCGTGAAAGGCGGCGTCCTCTCGGCGGGCGTCCTTCTCTGTGAAGACAGCTGGGATGAAAATTACGCTGTCCGCCCAATGGATCTTCTCGCGGCGCACAGGCCTGATATTTTTCTCAATCTTTCCTCCTCGCCCTTCACCCTCGGCAAGAACGAAAAACGCCACCGCATGCTCTCCGCCGCCTCCGCCCGCCTCGGCGTGCCCATGCTCTACGTCAATCATCGGGGCCTGCAAAATAACGGGAAAGACTGCTACACCTTCGACGGTATGACAGCAGCCTATAAAAAAGACGGGACCCTCGCCGGGGAAGCCGCGCCCTATGAAGAAGCGCGGACGGTCTTCCTCTTCGATCCCGTCTCGAAAGCGCTCGCGCCGGAAACGCCCCATCCTCCCTTTACGGGAGACCTGCTCCTTCCGGCGCTCCGGTACGGCGTCTCTCATTTCCTCTCCGCCATCGGCGCTTCCCGCGCCGTCATCGGCGTGTCCGGCGGCATCGACTCCGCGGTGAACGCCGCGCTCTACCGCTCCGTGCTCCCCGCGGACAGCGTGCTCCTCGTGAATACGCCGACGAAGTACAATTCGGAAACGACAAAAGGCCTCGCCGCCGATCTCGCCGCCCGTCTCGGCTCGCCCTACACGGTCATCCCCATCGGGGATTTCATTGACCGCACGGCGGAAACGCTCTCCCGCTGCTCCGTCCGCACCGCGCGCGGTGAGCAGTCTCTCGCGCCTTCCCCCTTCATGCTGGAAAACATGCAGGCCCGCGACCGGAGCGCCCGCATCCTCGCCGCGCTCTCCGCCTCCTTCGGCGGCATCTTCACGTGCAACGCCAACAAGACGGAATTCACCGCCGGCTATGCCACGCTCTACGGCGACATGGCAGGCGCCCTCGCGGCGACGGCAGACCTCTGGAAGCACCAGATCTACCGGCTTGGCCGCCTTCTGAACGACCATTTCGGCGGGCCCGTCATTCCCGAAGGCATCTTCACCATCCGGCCCAGCGCGGAGCTCTCCGACGCGCAGGCCGTGGAAAAAGGCCTCGGCGACCCCATGATCTATGACTACCACGATTACCTTTTCCGCAGCTTCGTGGAGCCGTGGGAGCGGAAGACCCCGGAAGACATCCTCACATGGTACGCGGAAGGGACGCTGGAAAAAGAGATCGGCACGCCCCTCTCCGTGAAAGACCTCTTCCCGGTAGCGGCGGATTTCATCGCCGATCTGGAAAAATGGTGGAACCTCTTCGCGGGATTCGCCGTTGCGAAGCGCATCCAGTCGCCGCCCCTCATCGCCGTCTCCCGCCGCCCCTACGGGTACGACCTCCGGGAGTCCCAGCTCCGGCCCTACTACACCGACGCCTACCTGGCGCTGAAAGAAAAGCTCCTCTCTTAAAAAAGCATCAAAAAAGCAGGCTTTATGCCTGCTCTTTTTTATGTTATTCTTCCCGGAAATACGGTTTGAATACGGCCTGATGAGCGGGACGGCGCTTCTCCTGCTGTCCCTCCGCCGGTCTGCGGCGGCTTCCCGCGCGGCGGCGCTCTCCGCCCGGGCGTTCCTTCCCGCCGTCTTTTCTTTCCCGCCGCGGGCGGTCGCCGCCCTCTCTGCCGGAGCGGCGTCCCGAAGACCGCTTCTTTCGGAAATTCGGCTTCTCCTCGGTGATGCGCACCGGCGTCACATCGGGCTGCTTCGTGAGGAGCTTCACTGCCGCTGCCACGAGAGAAATGGAATCAAATTCATTCAGCAGCTCTTCCGCTGTCTCCCGGTACGCTTCCAGCCCGGCTTCCGCCGCCGTGCTCCGGAGGCTCGCGATGGCTTCCCGCTGATTGCCCTCGATGACTTCCGACAGCGTCGGCACCGCGCGGCGGCGGATGCGGCGGCGGATCAGACGCTCGATATCGCGGAGCTGGCCCATCTCCCGGGAAATGACGAAGGTCGTCGCCATGCCCGTGCGCCCCGCCCGGCCCGTGCGGCCCACGCGGTGCACATAGCTCTCCGGGTCCTGGGGCATGTCGAAATTATACACATGCGTCACGCCGCTGATATCGAGACCTCTCGCCGCCACGTCCGTCGCGACGAGGATGTCGATGGTATTTTCCTTGAACTGGCGAATGACGGAATCGCGCTTCGCCTGGGACAGATCGCCGTGAATGCCTTCCGCCGCGTAGCCCCGCTTCTTGAGGGCTTCCGTCACCTCGTCGGCGCGGCGCTTCGTGCGGACGAAGACGATCGCCAGATCGGGCTCCTGCATATCCAGCAGGCGGCAGAGAGCGTCGAATTTCTGCAGGTCCGGCAGCTCGATATATTCCTGCTCGATCAGATCAATGGTGACTGTCGCCGCCTTGATCTTCACGTGCTCCGGCTCTTTCAGGAACGTGTCGGCGAGCTCGCGGATCGGGTCGGGCATGGTCGCCGAGAAGAGCATGGTCTGCCGCTCCTCCGGCATGGACGAAAGGATGGTGCGGATGTCGTCGATGAATCCCATGTCCATCATCTCATCCGCCTCGTCCAGCACGAGCACCTGCACGTGAGACAGATCGATGGAGCCCCGCTTCATGTGATCCATGAGACGGCCCGGCGTAGCTACGATGATCTGCGGATGCATGCGCAGCGCCCGGAACTGGCGGTTGATGTCCTGCCCGCCGTAGATCGGCACGGCGTGAATGGGCAGAAATTCCGCCAGATGATTGATCTCCTCGGCGGACTGCACGGCGAGCTCTCTCGTCGGCGAGAGGATGACCGCCTGCGGCGCGGGCCGGGACAGATCGATGCGCTGGAGAACGGGAATGCCGAAAGCCGCCGTCTTCCCCGTGCCGGTCTGCGCCTGCCCGATGAGATCCTTCCCGGCAAGCGCCGCGGGGATCGCCGCCTTCTGGATCGGCGTGGGCTCCTCGAAGCCCATATCTTCGACAGCCTTCAAAATCTGCGGGACCACTCCCAGTTCTTCAAACGTTTCGTACATGTACTCCTCCTGTGTCTGATCTTCTATCCAAGAAATGCCGAAAGAAAAACGCGTCTCCCCTCCGGAAGTCCGCGCCTCTTCGGATATAGCGAAATCATTATAACACAGGCCAAACCGCGGTGAAAAGAAAAAATCTCCGCTCCCGCCGGGCAGGGAGCACTTCTGAACGGGAAGCGCCCCGATGGGAAACGCCGGGCAATGAGCGGCTCTCATCGAAAAGCACTCCGGCGATAAACGCTTCCCGCTGAAAAGCGCTTCGGCATTTTGCGCCGGAAATTTCCGGGCACGGAAAAAGGAGCGGTCTCCCGCTCCCTTCTCTTTCCTATTATCAGAATGCCATGTTCAGGCCGATGTTCACCTGATCGGCTTTTCCCGCCTTCACATCGACTTTGGTGTTCCCCCCGCCATAGACCGCAGTGATCGGGAAATCGATCGCCGTGGATGTCCCGAAAGTAAATCCATCCACGTCAATGGTCACGCTTTTGCCGCTGCTGGAAACGCCGTAATTGTTATCGATCATTTCCAGCTTATTCCCCTTCAGCTCGGCGGTCCCTTCTCCAGCAGTATATACGGCACAGCTATTATTCTGAAACAGAGCCGTATCGCCTGCTGTTACTGAAATGCTCCCCTGTCCCGCGCTGTAAAGGCCTATTTCACCGTTGACAGCGGAGAATTCTTTAGACTACGCAAAAAATTTCCCCGTATTGTAAGCGTAAACACCATACTTATTTTCAAGATGCGTAGTGTCATTCTTGACATGAGCTTCGGACCCTTTGATCGCAAAGCCATAAGTAAAATCCCGAAAATCCAGATCTGTGTCGTTGATCATAATCTTCCCGGTAGAATCACCGCCAATCCAGGCAGTCATTCCCCCCTCTTCCTGTCCTTGGCCTACAGCCACAATCCTGCCGCCAGATATGACCAGATCTTTATCTTCATGACCAAACCCAGCGCCCATCTCATCAATGGAAAGCGCCAGTCCCCCATGCCACCCCGTTGTTGAAGTGCCGTCAGCAAAATTCATGGTCAGCGTCACTCCGTCGTCGATGGTCACCGTATCGCCGCCGTAGGGGATGACACCTCGCGAACCGGTTGCCTCAAGCGCATAATCCCCCCAATTCACATTTTCATGGATCGCAAAATTGTAAGACTTATATTCGGACGCATAGGCCGTGCTTCCTGTCAAAGCCAATACGGCGATAACTGCAAGAAATTTTTTATGCTTCATTCTTTTCATTATTTTCATCCTTTCTCATGTTTTCTTCCTTTTTCCGGTATATTTCTTTCTGCTGTGCCGAATGCCATCGTTTCCGGCATTCTTCGCTGCAAAAGGCTGTGCGCCTGTCCCGCGCTTCCGTCACGGTAACGAGCGCGCCGCACTGCTTGCATCGGAAGGTGTATGATTCCGCTTCCGGCTCTGTCTTTTTCTTGTGTTTCCAATAGAGTTTCTCACAGTGCGCGGAGCAAAATTTTGACCGCATATCGCGCGGGTCTGTCACGGCGACGGTCTTTCCGCATTTCCTGCATTGGAAGCTCCGCAGGACCGGCGCGCTTTCCGGCGGGGCCCCGTCGTGCCGCGAATGTTTTCGGTAGTCTTTCTTTCGGCACGCGGCGCTGCAATATCTCTGGGTCGACCGGTCCGCAAGGAAGAATGTCCCGCAGACAGGACAGGTCATCGGTTTTTCCATACTCTTTCCCGCGCTCCCGCTGTCAGCACGCCGTTCTTTTCCGAAGCACGAGAAAAAGGCAGCCTGATAAAAGCTGCCTTTTTTCTATGTCAAAGGACCGGCCCTGTACCGGGCGGCCTTTCATTTCTATCGTGTTGTCATCGCTGTTTATCGGAGTCTTATACCACCCCCCCCGGTGGTCAGGTATGCTCCGCAGCTGCCGGCGCTGTATCTATGGATCGCTCCATCATTCCAGCCGAAGCGCATGGTTCTCACCTCCATTCCCTTGTGTTTTTCTCATTTTACCCAAAGCCCCCTCTTGCGCAATACTTATATTTATTTTTAGATATTTATACGCATACGTCCACCCCGTCGGATACCACATTAGGCACAAGAAAAAAGCCTCCCCGAAGGGAGGCTCTGTTCATTTCGTTTTAATTCTGATGATCGTTCTGATCCTGTTCTCTCTGCGCCGCCGCGTTGGAGTCGATCAGACTCTGGCGGTTCTTTCTGAGCGTTTCCAGCATGTTTTCCATATTGGTCTCCACGTATTTCAGCACGTCCGTCGCGTAGGTGACGGAGCTGTTCCGCAGTTCTTCCGCGGAAGCGTTCGCCGCGGAGACGATCTGATTCGCTCTGTCCTGGGCCTGCTTCACCAGTTCGCTTTCTTCGGTGATGCGGGCAATGTAGTCTTTCGCCTGCGCGATGGTGTCGTCGGCTTTCTTTTCCGCGTCCAGAAGGATCCGTTCTTTGTCGGCGACGATGCGCTTCGCGTTGTCCAGTTCATTCGGCAGCGACTGATTGATCGCGTCGATGAGACGGGTGGCTTCTTCCCCGTCTACCATTTTTTTATTGGTAAAGGGAACGTCGCTCGCATTGATGATTACGTTTTCCAGTTCTTCCAGTAATTTCTTCGTATCCATGTTCACGCCTCATTTCTTAGTGGAATTGAATTTTTCTTCTATCACTTTCTGCACGTACGGCGGCACCAGTTTGGAGACGTTCCCGCCGAAGCAGGCCAGTTCTCTGACGCCGGTAGAGCTGAGGAAGGAATATTTGCCCTCCGTCATGAAAAAGGCCGTCTCCAGCGTGGGATTGACTTTCTTCAGAAGGAGCGCTCTTTGAAATTCGTATTCAAAGTCGCTGAATGCGCGCAGGCCGCGGATGAGGAGATGGCAGTTCTTTGCTTCCGCATATTCATTCAGAAGCCCGCCGAATGCGTCAACTTCTACATTCGGCAGATGTTTGGTGGTCTCTCTCAGCATATCCAGCCGTTCTTCCATGGTAAACATGGAGTGTTTGTTGGGATTGCGGAATACGGCAACGATCAGTTTATCGACGAGCACGGAGCTTCTTTCGATAATGTTCAGGTGCCCGTAAGTGACGGGGTCAAAGCTTCCCGGGCAGATGGCAATTTTCATGGCTTCACCTTCAAATTTTGGTATAGAGAAGATAGGTCACCGCTGTTTCGCCCACCTGTTTTTCTTTCCATACGCTCAATGCCGCCCCGAAAGGCGACAGTTCAAGAGGCTCAGCGCTGACATGCTCTACAATAATGATGGAATGATCGGCAGGAAGTCCGAGCCGGATGACCAGCCCGAGGATCTCATTGATATACCCTCTGTCGTAGGGCGGGTCCATGAAGATGTAATCGAATTCCTGTCCTTCCAGGCTCCGCAGGGCTTTCCCCGCTTCTTTCGGAAGGATCTTCACCCGGTCTTCCATACGGCAGCGTTTCGCATTTTCCTGCATGATGCGCCCTGTCGCCTGATCGATGAGCACCGCTTCCGCCGCGCCGCGGCTCACTGCTTCCAGTCCGAGCGCGCCGGTGCCTGCGAAAATATCAAGCACTTTTGTGTCGACCAGTCCCACATTGGCAAGCACATTAAAAATGCTTTCTCTGGTGCGCCCCAGCGTCGGTCTCGTGTTCCGGCCTCGCGGCGCAGTGAGGGGCGTCCCTCTGGCACTTCCTCCAATAATTCGGATCATATTGTTCTTCCACGTATTATATCATAAATGCATCGCAAGGTATATTGCGCGGTATTTCTCTTTCTCTGCGGCTTTCAGCAGCCGTTTCCGTTCAGAAATACTTCCGTTTCCGATTTTTTTGCCCGCGACATGAGATGTTCCAGCGACTCCATCGCCGTGCATTCGCCCCGCAGCACACGGCACACTTCTTCGGTGATGGGCATTTCGATGCCTTCTCTTTCGGCGATCTCATGGACGATGCCCGCGGTGCGTATCCCTTCAACGACCATTTTCGTGCCGCTCACTATTTCTTCCGCGGTCTTTCCCTGCGCGAGAAGGAGGCCGGCGGCATGATTGCGGCTGTGCTCGCTGGTGCAGGTGACGACAAGATCGCCTATCCCGGACAGTCCGAAAAAGGTCTCTGTCTTAGCGCCGAAATGGATGCCGAAGCGGGTCATTTCCGCCAGCCCCCGCGTCATGAGGGACGCCCGGCTGTTGTCGCCGAGTCCGAGGCCGTCGAGGACGCCGCAGGCGAGGGCCATGATATTTTTCAGCGCGCCGCCGTATTCGACGCCGATGATGTCGCTGTTCCGATAGACCCGGAAGGCCGGTCCCATGTAGATGTCCTGCACGAGCGCCACCGCCTCCGGAGAAGCCGACGCCGCGACCGATGCCGCCGGCAGACCTCTCCCCACTTCTTCCGCGTGATTCGGCCCGGACAGCACGGCGATGCGGTCTGTCACGGAAACGAGTTTTTCACCAATGACCTGAGAGAGCCGGAGCCCGCCGTGTGAGGCCAGCCCCTTGGAGGCGGAGACGACGACGGCCTGCTTTTTCAAGTACGGCGCTATGGCTGCCGCCATGGATTCCGCCGCCATGGAGGGCGTGCAGAGGATGACGCAGTCCGCATCCCGCACGGCCTCTTCCAGATCGCTGGTGATCTTCACCTGATCCGGAATCCGGACGCCGGGAAGATACGCTTTATTTTCTCTTGTTTCCCGCAGCTCTTCCGCAGTGACCGGATTCCGGCAGTACAGCCACACATCCGGATTCCCCGCCGCCAGCACTTTGATCATGGCCGTGCCCCAGCCGCCGGCGCCTATCATTGTTATTTTCATTTTTATCTTTTCCCCCGGGTGATCTTTTTCTCTTCGCCCCGCATGAGACGTCCGATATTATCTTTGTGTTTGAAAATGATCACTGCCGCGGCGGCCGCGCCGAAGATCACAAATTCATCGGGACCGCCGGTGAGCCAGATCACGATCGGCACTGCCGGAGCGGCGCAGATAGAGGCCAGCGACACGATCTTCGACGCCATGAATACGGCGAGCCACACGATGAAGGCGCCCAGCGCCGCCATCGGCCAGAGCGCGGCAAAAGCGCCTACGCCGCAGGCCACGCCGCGCCCGCTTTTAAAGTGCAGAAAAACGGACCAGTCGTTGCCCACGATGACGAAGAGCGCGCAGAGCAGCGTCGCAGATACGCCGCCCACATTGCCCGCGGACACCGCCAGCATGCCTTTGGCAAAATCGCAGAGGAAAACGGCGAGACCTGCTTTCGCGCCGAGCACGCGGTAAGCGTTCGTCGCGCCGATGTTGCCGCTGCCCACGGTCTTCAGATCGACGCCGTAAAACACTTTCCCGATGATGTATCCGCAGGGGACAGCGCCGAGAAGGTACGCGCCCAAACAGAAGGCAAGGAGCATGGGATCAAATCCCGTCATAGATCGTCACCGTCTTTCTTGCTGCGGACGACGATGCGGATCGGCGTGCCTTCAAAGCCGAAAGACTCGCGGAGCCGGTTTTCGATGAACCGCACATAGGAAAAATGGATGAGATCGGCGTCATTCGCAAAAAGCACGAAGGTCGGCGGACGGATGCCCACTTCTGTCATATAATAAATTTTCGCCACTCTGCCGGAATGGGCCGGCGGCGGATTGACCATTTTCGCGTCGTCGAGCAGATCGTTCAGGACGCTCGTGGAGATGCGCATGCTGTGCTGGTCTGCCACATAGAAGAGGAGATCGCCCAGTTTGTGGATGCGCTGTTTTGTGAGCGCCGAGCCGAAGAGAACAGGCGCGTACTGCGCGAAAGGCAGCGCTTTTCGAATGTCTTCCGTGTAATGCACCATGGTATTGTTGTCTTTTTCGACGGCGTCCCATTTATTGACGAGAATGATCAGTCCCTTGCCCGCTTCATGAACATAGCCGGCGATCTTCTTGTCCTGCTCCGTCACTTGATCTTTCGCGTCCAGCACGAGCACGGCCACATCGCAGTTGTCAATGGCGCGGATGGAGCGGATGACGCTGTATTTTTCCAGCGTATCGAGGATCTTGCCTTTTCGGCGCATGCCCGCCGTATCGACGAGAATAAATTCTCTCCCCTGATATTTCCATACCGAGTCCACAGCGTCTCTCGTCGTGCCCCATTCATCGGCCACGAGAGAACGCTCATAGCCGAGGAGCGCATTGATGAGCGTGGATTTCCCCACGTTCGGCCGCCCGATGATGGCCGCGCGGATGGGATCATTTTCCGACCGGTCCTGCATGGGCGGGAAATCTGCCGTGACGCGGTCCAGCAGATCGCCGAAGCTCAGGTGATTCACCGCGGAAATACCCAGCGGGTCGCCCAGCCCCAGAGAATAAAATTCATACACATCCATTTCCTGATTGGCGCTGTCCACTTTATTGACCGCCAGAACGACCGGCTTGCCCACGCGGCGGAGCATGCCCGCGATGACCTCGTCGTCGTGGGTCACGCCGGAGCGCGCATCCGTCACGAATACGATCACGTCCGCTTCTTCAATAGCCAGCTGCGCCTGCTGGCGGATGCCGTCCACCATCTGATCCGCTTCATTGCGGAATTCGATGCCGCCCGTATCGATCAGGGTAAATTCCTTATCCAGCCACCGTACATCGCAGTAGATCCGGTCGCGGGTCACGCCGGGGATGTCTTCCACGATGGACACTCGGCGCTGCGCCAATCCGTTGATGAGCGTGGATTTCCCCACATTCGGCCGTCCCACGATCGCCACGAGAGGTTTGCTCATAGTATCACCTCATATTCAGTCAAAAAATCCGCACAGGTCCTGCGCAGATCCATGGTCTTATCCATTTCTCCAGCTTCATAACATAAATAGCACAAAATCCGTATATGGGCAAGCCGCCCCTTTGGGAACCGCTTTTTCCCTTAAGGAACCGCGGAGCATTCTCCGCGCCTCCTCAAGAAAAAAAGGAATGCGGCAGCCATTATCCATGCAGACAATGGCTTCCGCATTCCCGCAGAGCCCGTCAGTCATCCCGCGGGCTCCGTTTTCCTCTGCGCGGGGAATTATTCTTCTTCCGCGTGTTCAGCCGCTTCTACGAGAGAGAAGCTGATTCTCTTTCTGTTTTCATCGATGCCGATGATGCGGACTTTGATCTCGTCGCCGAGAGCGCAGATGTCAGACGGTTTCTTGTTGTGGTCTTTCGTCATCTCATTGATGTGGAGCAGACCGGTGAGTCCGTCTTCCAGTTCGACGATCACGCCGAATTCGAGAACTTTTACGACTTTTGCGTCGACTACGTCGTCCAGGGCATGTTCATGGATGGAAGTTTCCCACGGATCCGGCAGGCAGTCCTTGTGGGTGAAGGAGATTCTCTGCTTCTCCTTATCGAAAGATTTGATCTTTACGTCGATCTCTTCTTCCGGCTGGAGAACGTCTTCTACCTTCGCGATCTTCTTCCAGGAAATGTCGGAAATGTGCAGGAGCCCTTCGACTCCGTTCACATTGACGAACGCGCCGTAAGGCATGATCTTCTTGACTACGCCTTTGAGAACTTCGCCGTTCTGGAATGCGGCTTCCAGTACGTCCAGTTCGCTGTCGCGGGCTTCTTCAAGCACAGCCTTGCGGGAAAGGACGAGACGGTTCTTCGCGCGGTCGACTTCGAGGATCTTCGCGCTGAAGGTCTGTCCTACCAGCCCTGCCAGGGAATGAACGAAACGCAGATCGCCCTGGGACAGCGGAATGAAGCCGCGCAGGGATTTGATCTGTACCAGCAGGCCGACTTTAATGGCTTCGATGCCTTCGCATTCTACCGGTTCGTTCTTTTCAAATGCTTCTTCGACTACGTCCCAGTCAGCAAGGCGGTCTACCTTGATCTTGGAAACGTAAATCGGGCTATCTTCACGGATGGAATTGATGACCTGCACGCGGATCTCATCGCCTACGTTCAGCACGTCCTTCAGGGATTCCGGCACGGGATATGCATATTCGTGCACCGGCAGAATCGCTTCGGTCTTATAACCAAAGGAAATAAACGCCTTATTGTCGAATACTTCTACTACTCTGCCGTTCACAACGCTGCCTTTGTGCACGTCCAGATTGAGTTCCTCCGACTCCAATAACTTACTCATGTCTTCCATAATACAAACTACCTCCTCTATGATCCAGTCCGGTGTGGAAGCACCGGCGGTGATGCCAACCTTGTCCTGGTGGTGAAACCATGCGGAACGAAGCTCCGACGCTGTTTCGATGTGGTAGGTCACTGCGCCTTCCTCCCGGCAGACTTCCGCGAGCCGTGTCGTATTGGCGCTGTTGCGTCCACCGATGACGATCATCACGTCCATCTGTCTGGCCAGCTCTCTTGCAGCATGCTGTCTGTCCGATGTGGCGCGGCAGATCGTTTTGTGTACTTCTACCCTGTCTGCTTTTTTTGAAACGGCTTCGATCAGTTCGTCAGCCAAAGTTTCAGAGAAAGTCGTTTGAATCACAATGTGCGCTTCCTTTAAATGGGGAAGCTCAGCTACATCGTCCATGGACTCGATCAGATAGGACTGACCGTCCGCCCATTCTGCGACACTCTTCATCTCAGGATGATTTTTTTCACCGATGAGCACAACCTGATGTCCTTCTGCTACCAGTTCTTTTGTGATCTGCTGATTGCGCATGACAAAAGGACACGTAGCATCTACCAAGGCCAGATTTTTGCACTTGATGTTATTATAGCACGAAGGGCCCACACCATGCGAGCGGATAATGACAATTTTATCATGAAAATCCGCCAGATTTTCTATCGCGGGGATCCCTTTTTCCGCCAATCTCTCCACGACCTGGGGATTGTGGATGAGCGGCCCCAGGGTCGCCGCCGGTTTTCCTGCGGCGGCTGTGTCCAGGGCAAGCTTCATCGCCCGGCGCACGCCGTAGCAGAATCCCATTTCTCTGGCTCTGTAAATCTCCATACCTGTCCTCCGGCTTTCCGCCCGTCACTCTCCCGGCTCCCAGCCGGCTTTTTTATAATACTCTTCCCGCATGCGGAGAAGCTCGGCCCGCACTTTGTCATTGACCGCCTGCATGGCCTCCGGCGTGGGGCGCTGTTTTTCCACGGGAATGGGCTTCCCGAAAATGACGGCCAGCGGGCCTTCCCTGCGGGGCAGGTGCTCCGTGCCGAGCACGGCCACCGGCAGGACCGGCGTGCCCGTCATGAGAGCGATGGATGCCATGCCGTCGTGGAAGCGGCCGATCCGGTTCCCGTGCGTCCTCGTCCCTTCCGGGAAGATGCCGAGGGGCTCACCGCTTTTCAGCACAGCGAGGGCCTGACGGATCGCGGCGCGGTCCACGGAGCCGCGCTTCACGGGGAATGTGCCGAAGTAGCGGATCACCGCGGCGAAGACCGGATTTTTAAAAAGTTCTTCTTTCGCCATGTAGTGGATGATCCGGGGCGAACACACGCCGATGGCAGGCGGGTCAAAGTTGCTCTTGTGGTTCGGCGCAATGATCACGGCGCCTTCCGCGGGGATATTTTCTTTTCCTTCCGTCACCAGTCCTTTGATGCGGAAGAAATAGGTCCCCAAAAGGAGCCGTGCCGCCGCGCAGATCAGGCCGCGCATCATTCTTTTTCCCCTGCCTTTTCTCCGCAGATCTTCATGATCGCTTCCGCCGTCTCTTCCAATGTCAGATCGCTGTTGTCGAGACGCACCGCATCTTCCGCGGGGCGGAGCGGCGAGCTCTTTCTCGTGCTGTCCAGCCCGTCGCGGCGGATGATGTCTTTTTCTATCTCTTCCACGGTGATCCCCGGCTCTTTTTCACAGAGCTCTTTATAGCGGCGGATGGCCCGCGTGCGGGGAGAAGCGGTGAGGAAGATTTTCACGTCCGCCCGCGGCAGCACCACCGTACCGATATCGCGGCCGTCCAGCACGGTGCCGCCTTCCGCGGCGAAACGCCGCTGCAGCGCCACGAGGACTTCCCTCACTTCCGGGATGGCCGACACGCGGGACACCGCGCCCGACACCTGCGGCGTGCGGAGCTCCCCCGTCACTTCCCGTTCATCCAGGAAGACCCGCATCCCCGCTTCGCCCGGAGCGACGGTCATGCGGAGCGCTTTCGCCATGGCGATGATCTCGTCATCACTTTCCAGCCCCAGCCGCTGCGCTTCGTAAGTCACCGCCCGGTACATCGCGCCCGTATCCAAGTACGTATAGCCCATGCGTTTTGCCAGGATCTTCGATACGCTGCTCTTGCCGGCTCCCGCCGGCCCGTCAATGGCAACGGATAATTTTTTCATTCTTATCCCTCCGAAAATTCCCTCCGAAAATTTCTGTCTCCTTCGGACTTTTATTTTTTCTCTCCCCATCCCGCGGCGTGTTCTGCCGCCGTGTAGCCGGTGGAAAAAGCGGCCTGTAAATTATAACCGCCGGTGTACGCGTGGATATCCATGACTTCACCCGCAAAATAGAGCCCCTTCACCAGCTTCGATTCCATCGTGGACGACTGGATCTCTTTCACGGAGACGCCGCCCGCCGTGACAATGGCCTCTTCGATGGGGCGCGTCCCCGTAACGGCCAGGGGCATGTGCTTGATGGCGTAGCGCAGATTGGCCCGCTGATGTTTCGTCAGCTCCGATACGGGAAGCTGCGGGGAAATATCCGACATGGCGAGGATCACATCGATGAGCCGCTGCGGCATGAGTTCCTGAAGGGCATTCCGCATCTGTTTCAGATGATACTTGGCCAGATCCCTCAGGATGCGCTTGTCCAGCACCTCTTCGGAAAGCGCCGGTTTGAGGTCGATCTCCCCCGTTACTTCATGGCCCTGGGAAAGCCAGAGCGAGGCCTGATCGGAAAGAGACAGCACGATCGGCCCGGAAATGCCGAAGTGCGTGAAGATCATTTCCCCGAAGAGAGAGGCTTTCCGCCGTCCCCCTGCGCTCAGGGACAGCGTCACGTTCCGGAGAGACAGCCCCTGCAGCTCCCTGCAGTAAGCGTTCCGGCACACCAGCGGGATCAACGCCGGACGAAGGGCCGTCACCTTATGGCCGAGTTCCGCCGCCATCCTGTACCCGTCGCCGGTTGATCCGGTGCGGGGATAGGATTTCCCGCCCGTCGCGATGATGCAGGCGTCCGCTTCATATGTGCCTTTCCCGGTCTGCACGGCAGCGACGCGTCCGTCTTTCTCCACAACATGCTCTGCCGGTTCCGAAAGATGCAGCTCCACGCCGGTCTCTTTCAGACGCCGCATGAATGTGTGGCGCACTTCCTGCGCGTCCTGGCTTTTGGGGAACACCCGGCCCCCTCTTTCCGCCACGGTCTCGATGCCCCAGTCCGCCAGAAGCGCCAGAAGGTCGGTATTGGAAAAGCGCTCATACGCGCTGTAGAGGAATTTCCCGTTTCCCGGCGTCTTCCCGATGAAATCCGCGATGGGCGCGATGTTCGTCAGGTTGCACCGGCCCTTCCCGGTGATCCCCATCTTGAGCCCAATCCGGTCCATCTTCTCGAAGAGCCGCACGTCCGCGCCCAGCTCCGCCGCATGGACGGCCGCCAGCAGTCCCGCCACGCCGCCGCCGATGACGGCCACTTTTTTATTTGCCGAATTCATATAATTTCGCGACCTCGCTCTCTGATAACGGGCGGTACTTGCCTTTCGTCACGCCGTCCAGCGTCAGAAACGCGTACTTCACCCGCTTCAGGGCAAATACGGGATAATGGAATTTTTCCATCATCCGCCGGATCTCCCGGTTTTTCCCTTCATGGATGGTGATTGTGAGATAGGTCCGGTTCCGCACTTCATCATACTCCCGGACGGTGATCTCGCAGGGCGCGGTCTTCCCGTCGTCGAGCTGCACGCCCTTTTCCATTTTCGCCGCAAGCTCTTCCGAAAATTTCCCCCGCACCGTTACTTCATAAGTTTTCGGCACTTCCCTGCTCGGATGGGTGAGCCTGTAATCCAGAGCGCCGTCATTCGTCATAATAAGGAGGCCTTCCGTATGGTAGTCCAGCCGCCCCACCGGAAAAATTCGTTCTTTTACCTTCGGGAAAAAATCCAGTACGGTGCGCCGCCCCTGCGGATCGCTGACGGAAGTAATGACCCGATCGGGTTTGAAAAAGAGAAAATACCGGAGCCGTTCCGGACGGACCGGTTTCCCGTCCGCCTCGATGCGGTCTTTTCGGATATCCGCTTCCGTGCCCAGCTCGCGCACGATTTTCCCATTAACCTTGATTCTGCCCGCCAGGATCATTTCTTCCGCTTTCCGCCGCGAAGCCACTCCGGCATGGCTCAATATTTTCTGTAAACGTTCTTTCAAAATAGTTCTCCCTCTGTCATCTTCCCAGCCCAGGCCTTCCGCAGTTCTTCCGCGTCGGATATTCCGGCGCACTGAAGAAACCGCGCCGTCGTGCCGTACAGGATGGGGCGCCCAGGCACCTCGAGCCGCCCTTTTTCTTCGATCAGTTCTTTCTCCAGGAGCGACGCCAGGATGCGTCCCGCCGATACGCCGCGGATCCGTTCGATCTCCGCCCGTGTCACCGGCTCACGGCTCACGATGACCGCCAGCGTCTCCATGGCCGCGGGAGACAAGGTCTGTTTCTCCCCCGCCGCTTCCGACAGCCAGGCATCGTATTCTTTTTTCGTGGCCAGAGCGATGCCCGCGCCTGTCTCATGAAGCTGGATCCCTGAATCCTCCCGGCCGTATTTCTCGGCCAGTACATCCAGCGCTTCCTGGACGCGCCGGTCGTCTTCCTGCATGACCGCGGCCAGCTCCTTCCGTTTCACCGGGCTGCCGTGTATGAAAAGATACGCTTCCAGCGCGCCCGCCAGCCGTTCCGTTCCGCGCATGCCGCCCTCCTTTTATTTATACAGATATTTCAAGTTTCCCCACTGCGTATCCGGCCTTCCGCAGCCCGCACCATGAATCCTCCGGCTCTTTCTTCCAGAACCACTTCGCCTGTCCGCACCAGCTCAAGCAGCGCCACCAGCGCCACGGCCAGCGCCATCCGCGTCTTTTGCCGGCGGAAGAATCCCATCATGGGCTGCCATCCGCCGCCAGCGAGATAATGCCTCAGTCCTTCTGCCTGATCGTCAAATGTCACTTCCTCAGCGGGGACCACGCGCGGCTCTTCTTCCTCCTTTTCTTCAAGCAAAGAGAAAAAAGCCGCCGTCAGGCGGGATAAGGAAATACTTCCCGTGTAAGCAGACGCGGAGGCCGGCTCCGAAGGCTCCCTCATGCGGTAGGGCCGTTCCTTCTCCAGAAGTTCTTCCAGCATGCGGCGCATCTCTTTCATCCGCCGGAATTCTTCCAGCGAACGGGCCAGTTCCTGCCGCGGGTCTTCCGCTTCATCCGTCTCTTCCTGCCGCTTCCGCGGAAGGAGGATCCTCGATTTAATGAGAAGGAGCATCGCCGCCATGGCGAAGAAGCTGCTCCCCAGATTCAGATCAAATTCCCGCGCCTTTTCCAGATAGGCCAGGTATTGGTCCGTGATTTCGTGGATGGGGATATCGTGAATGTCGATGCGGTTCTTCGTCACCAGGTGAAGCAGCAGATCCATGGGGCCTTCAAAAACGGGAAGGGATATCTCGTATCCCGCCGTGTCCAGTTCTTCTTCCATGGCCCTCTCCTTTCCGCCGTACCCTGCGCCCGTAATGCCGGTTTCATGATATCACAATCCCCGAGACGTGTACAACGCGCAGCGAATAGGGAAAGGGCGGGACTCTTCAGCCCCGCCCTTTTTATTTTTACGCTTCTTTCGCCGCCTGCTTCTCCAGCATGATCTCCAGGATTTCCTTATCTGTCTCCACCATGCCCGGATTGCTCACCCGGCCCATATTGCGGATGCAGTCTTCCGGCGATTCCGCCGCGATGCCGTCGGACACGCGGATCACCGCCGAATTCGCCGCCAGCATGGCGCTCATGAGACCCCCTGCCGCCGACGTGGCGAGCTTCAGAGCGCAGCCCACTTTCCCGCCGTCGCAGATGATGCCGGTGATATTGCCGCACATGTTCCGGATGGCCCAGCCGATCTGTTCATCGCTGCCGCCGAGGAGCCACGTGACCGCCGCCGACGCCGCAGGAGACGCCGCCATGCTGCACGCGCAGATCGCGGAAAGCTTGCCTACATAGGAATTAATATATTCGTTCAGCAGATGGGCAAAAGCGATGGCCTTTGCCGTCATCTCCCGGGAGCTCCCCAGTTCTTTTGCCGCTTCCGCCACGGGAATGATCACGGCGATCCCCTTGCTTCCGCTGCCGGCGCTGCTCATGACCGCATAGGGACAGCCGTCTAAGCGGCCTTCCGTGGCGCTGGCCACGCGGCGCATGATCCGCCCCAGGAGCGCATGCCCGAGAAATTCGCTCTTTTCCGATTTCATCGTCGCGGCGATACCTACGCCGACGCCTTCATGGCCCATGCTGTATTCCGCGGCGCTTTCGTTCATATCGATGCCGTCCAGCACAAAGGCCAGCTCTTCTTCCGACGCGGAATCAACGAGCGCCCGGATCTCCGCGATCTTCATGGACCGGAGCTTTTCCAGGAGCGGATCGGCCGCTTTCGTCCCGTCTTCTTTTTCGAAAACGGGCTTCCCGTCGACTTTGACGGATACGATATTGGCGTGGCTCTGCGTAATGACCGCTTCCCCTTCCGCCCGGTCCGTCTTCACGGCGCATTCCACATACACGCCCTGCATGCCCTTATTGATATCCACCGCGACATTTCCGCTTTCCGCGAGGGCCGACGCCCGCTCCGCGATGTCCGGAGTGATGTCCTGAAGGAGCTCCAGCGACCGTTCCGGATTTTTCAGATACGCGCCGAGCGCCGCCGCGTAGTGGATTCCCATCTTATCAAAATTCGGGATCCCCACGGCCATGCCGTTCTTGTAAATATTCCCGCTCACCCGCACGTGAACAGACTGCACGTCCCCGCCGGCCGCACCGGCTGCGGCAGCCGCCGCCAGCGCAACGCACACCGGTTCCGTACAGCCAAAAGCGGGAACCACATTTTTCCTGAGCATCTGCAGCATTTCTTCTTTTGTCAGCATGAGTGCCCTCCTTTGAAATCATTTCTTTTCCTCATACTATCATAATATTTTTGCATGCGCAATTCCCGGAGCTCACTGAAAAGCGGTCCCGCAAAAACGGGAAGAAAAAGAGCGGTCCTCAAAAATTTCCCGTTTTTCATTTTCCGCGCAAAAATTTCCGGCGCGTTTTCCCGCAGCGCCGGAAAATGAGAAGCGCTGAAAATTCATCCCCTACCATTCTTCCGTCGCAGGATCCCGGCGGCTGATGCTTTTTTATCAATTGACAGAAAGAGAAGAGCCTGCTCTCGCCCATCCTGTCTCGCTTCTCCGGCTTCCGCCGAAAATCAATATCTTGTATTCACATCTTGACTCTCCCACATGATATGGCTATGCTATACATGAACTGTCAAAGAAAAGGAGGGAGCGCCGTGAAAGTTCGGATCGCGGGAAAGCTGCGGCATTCGTCGGTCAACGGGCCGGGCGTGCGGTATGTCCTTTTTTTCCAGGGCTGTCCGCACCATTGCCGGGCCTGTCAGAATCCGGAGACCTGGGACCGGCGCGGCGGGACGGAGACCGATACGGAGAGCCTCATCGAAGACATCCTCTCCACCCGCTACCTGGACGGTCTGACGCTGTCCGGCGGCGATCCCCTCCTTCAGCCGGAAGCGGCCGCAGAGATCGCGGCCGCCGCAAAGCGCTCCGGCCTCAGCGTTTGGGCCTATACGGGCTGGATCTATGAAGATATCCTCAGCGGGAGAGCAGGACGGGCGTCCATCGTCCTTCCCCATCTGGATGTGCTCGTTGACGGCCCGTTCATCCTTGCCAGAAAAGACGGCACGGCCATCTGGCGGGGCAGCTCCAATCAGCGGCTCATTGACGTGCGGAAAAGTCTCGCGAAGGGGCGCACCGTCCTCTTCGGGGAAGAGTGATTCCCGCCGCCCCGAAATGGCGCGGCGTACAGAAGAAACCGAGGGATACCCATGATCGAATTGAAAAATGTGATCAAAAGAAACGGCGAGACCGTTCCTTTTGATGAAAGGAAAATCGAGAATGCCATCTCGAAGGCATTCCGCGCGACCGAGGAGATCGCGGAGGCGGACGTCCCCACCATGGCGCGGGCCATCACGCTCATCGTGGAAACGGCTCTCCGGGAAGCGGAATGCATTACTCCGGCAGTCGAACAGATCCAGGACAAAGTGGAGACCGCTCTCATGAAATGCGGCTATCAGAAGACCGCCAAAGCCTACATCCTCTACCGCAGCCAGCACCAGAAGGCGCGGGATACGAAAAATACGCTTCTCGACTACAAGAAGCTCGTCAACGGCTACATCGGAGAGAATAAGGACTGGCGCGTCAAGGAAAATTCTACTGTCACCCTCTCCGTGGGCGGCCTGATCCTCTCCAATTCCGGCGCGATCACCGCCAATTACTGGCTCTCCGAAGTCTATGATGATGAGATCGCCGACGCGCACCGCCAGTGCTTCATCCATCTCCACGACCTGTCCATGCTCACCGGGTACTGCGCTGGCTGGAGCCTGAAACAGCTCCTGCTGGAAGGGCTCGGCGGCGTGCCGGACCGCATCACCTCTTCCCCGGCAAAGCACCTCTCCACGCTCTGTAATCAGATGGTCAATTTCCTCGGCATCATGCAGAACGAATGGGCCGGCGCGCAGGCTTTCTCTTCTTTTGATACCTACCTGGCCCCCTTCGTCCGCGCGGATCACCTCTCCTATGAGGATGTCAAACAGTGCATCCAGTCCTTCATCTACGGCGTCAACACGCCGTCCCGCTGGGGCACGCAGGCGCCGTTCACCAATGTGACCCTCGACTGGACCGTGCCGGATGATCTGAAAGATATGCCCGCCATCGTCGGCGGCAAGCCCATGGATTTCACCTACGGCGACTGCAAGAAGGAAATGGACATGGTCAACAAAGCCTTCATCGAGATCATGATCGAAGGCGACGCCAACGGCCGCGGGTTCCAGTACCCCATCCCCACGTACTCCATCACGAAGGATTTCGACTGGAGCGAAACGGAAAACAACCGGCTCCTTTTCGAAATGACTGCCAAGTACGGCACACCCTATTTTTCCAATTACATCAATTCCGACATGAAGCCGTCCGACGTACGCTCCATGTGCTGCCGTCTCCGTCTCGACCTGCGGGAGCTCCGCAAGAAAGGCGGCGGCTATTTCGGCTCCGGAGAATCCACAGGCTCCATCGGCGTGGTCACGCTGAACCTGCCCCGCATGGCTTATCTCTCCGGCACGAAGGAAGCCTTCTTCCGCATGCTCGACAAATACATGGACATCGCCGCCCGTTCCCTTTCTGTAAAGAGAAAGGTCATCACCCGGCTCATGAACGAAGGCCTCTATCCGTACACAAAGAGATACCTGGGCACCTTTGACAATCACTTCTCCACCATCGGCCTCGTGGGTATGAATGAAGCGCTCCTCAACGCGAAATGGATGGACGGAAAAGATCTCACCACCGCAGAAGGCCGCGCCGCCGCTGTCGAGATCCTGAATCACATGCGGTCCCGCCTCGCCGATTATCAGGAACAGTACGGCGACCTGTACAATCTGGAAGCCACCCCGGCGGAGTCTACCACCTACCGCTTCGCCAAGCACGATACGGAAGAATTCCCCCACATCATCACGGCGGCCAAAGACGGCGGCGCGCCGTACTACACGAACAGCTCCCATCTCCCCGTGGGCTATACGGACGACATCTTCGACGCGCTGGAAATGGAAGACGAGATGCAGACGCTCTACACATCGGGCACCGTATTCCACGCCTTCCTCGGCGAACGGCTGCCCGACTGGAGAGCGGCGGCCACGCTTGTCCGCAAGATCGCCGAAAATTTCAGACTCCCCTATTACACACTTTCCCCGACATACTCTGTCTGCACGGAGCACGGCTACATTGCGGGCGAACATTTCACCTGCCCGAAATGCGGAAAAGCGGCGGAAGTCTATTCCCGCATCACCGGCTATTACCGGCCCGTGCGGAACTGGAACGACGGCAAAGTCTCGGAATTTAAAAACCGCCGCACCTATGACCCGCTCACCATCGACCGGACCGGCGCCGCTTCCTGCGGAGCCCCCTCGGAAACGGAAAAGCCGAAACGCGCCGCGGAAGCGCCCGTGCCGAAGCAGGCCGCCGCGCCGCTCCCAGAAAGCAGCGTGATTCTCCTGTCCACAAAGACCTGCCCGAACTGCCGCATGGCAAAACGCATGCTCTCCGACGCGGGCATCCCCTTCCGCCTCCTCTACGCGGAAGACGCGGACGGCGCGGCTGTCGCAAAGGCCTATGACATTTCCGCCGTGCCGACGCTCCTGGCGAAGGAAAACGACGCGGTGCAGCTCTATTACAATGTGAACAGCATCAAAAACTTCATTCATCATCAGCACTGATCTTTCATCCCCGGATCTCCGGGGATATTTTTTATGCAAAATCCCCAGCAAAAAAGGACACCCCTCAGGATGTCCTCTTTTTTATGATCCCATCAGCTTCCTGTGAAGCTCTTCCGTAATGCGCTGCCCCGTGGGCGTCACCGCAAGCCCGGCCTGGCTCGTCTCCCGGAGAGATTCCGGCAGGAGCTTGCCGATCTTTCCCATGGCATCGATCACTTCATCCGGCGGGATGACGCTGCGGATGCCGGCGAGCGCCATTTCCGCCGCCGTGAGCGCCGCCACCGCGCCGAAGCCGTTCCGCTTCACGCAGGGCACCTCCACCAGCCCGGCCACGGGATCGCACACAAGGCCAAGCATATTTTTGATGCCCAGCGCCAGCGCATCGCCCATCTGCTCCGTGGAGCCGCCGTAAAGATCGACCACAGCCGCTGCCGCCATACCCACTGCCGTGCCGCATTCCGCCTGACAGCCGCCGACCGCGCCCGCGATGGATGCATTTTCCGCGGCGATCCGGCCGACTGCGCCCGCAGTAAAGAGCGCCCGCGTATATTCGTCTTCCGTCGCGCGGATCTCCTGTCCCGCCGCTCCCAGCACAGCAGGCACGATGCCGCAGGAACCCGCCGTGGGACACGCTACGATGCGGTACATTTTCGCATTCGCCTCCGCCGCGGCGATGGCATAGGCGCAGGCCCGGCGGCAGACGGGGCTCAGGAAGCGCATCTCATGGCGGCAGAGACGGTTCGCATCGCCGCCGATCATCCCGCTCGCCGATTTGGATTTATCCGCCAGTCCTCTCCGGATGGCGTGGCTGAAAATGGGGATCATTTTCTTCATCCGCGCCCACGCCGCGTCAAATTCGATTCCCTGCTGCTCCGCTTCTTTCCGGCAGGCAATGATCCCCGGCGAACAATGCCGCTCTTCCGCTTCCTCAAAAAGCTCTCTGATCGAATGATAATCTTTCATCATGCCTCCTCAGATAATATCCAGCGCCATGATCTGGCTGATGTGGCGGTTGCAGGCGCGCAGCTCGCCGAGCACCTCCGCGGGGATCTTTTCATCGGTGTGGATGATCATCACCGCGTCGTCGCCCTTCCCTTTGCGAAATACTTTCATATTGGAAATATTCAAATGGTGCCCTGCCAGCACGAGGCAGACCTGCGCAATGACGCCGGGCACGTCCTGATGGTGCGCGATGAGAGTATATTCCTCGCCGCTGATCTCTACGGGATAGCCGTCCACGCAGGTGATCAGGATGCGCCCCCCGCCGAGAGACCGGCCCGTCACGTTTACGGTGCGGCCGCTCTTCCCTGTGGCGCGGATGGACGCCACATTGGGATGCCCCATGTCTTCATCGGAAAACGAAAAACGGATGGCCACTCCCATTTTCCGCGCCAGCTCCAGGGCGCTCCGGATCTTGTCGGAAGACGGCGGAAAGCCGAGGAGTCCCGCCGCCAGCGCCTTGTCTGTCCCGTGTCCTTTCCCGGTTTTCGCGAAAGAGCCGTACAGCGTGACTTCCGCCTCGGCGATCTCTTCTCCCAGTATCTCCAGAGTCATCCGCCCGATGCGGGCCGCTCCGGCTGTATGCGAGCTGGACGGTCCGATCATGACGGGCCCTATGATATCAAAAATCCCCATATATCCTCCTTATCCGCAGAAATATCATTTGTCCAGAAAAGAAACTCATACATCCCCGTGAAAAAGAACGCCGCAGTATGTGCGGCGTCCGCTGAACTTTCTGCGGCCGGGCCATCCCGGCGTTTTTATTATCTTACATCCAGTGGGACAGGTCAAATTCCTCGCCCACGGCTTCCCGCAGGAAGATCTGCGCGATATACATGCCCATCAGCGTCAAAGACGACCGGCGGAGCAGGCTCCCGTCCCACGTCTTCTGGAGCGCCGACAGCGCGGGCGAAACTTCCTCGAGGATACGTTCCATTTCCTTCCGGTCATACGGCGCCGGGCGGGAATGGAGGAGCGCGGCCAGCTTCATCTGCTCCGTTCCGTCGGTGATGCGGAAGTGTTCGAAATATTCCGGCAGCAGGGAATCGTCAATGACCGCCGCTTTCCAGTAGGAATTGAAGAGACTCTTCGCCAGCGAGCCTTTCGGCCAGTCCCCGCGGATGCCGTCCAGCTCCGCTTTCATGCAGCCGCGGAAACAGAAGATTAGAGGATAGGAATCGCGGAGCACCTGCCCGAAAGCGATGTCCTTATTCTCCAGCGACAGGCAGTGCAGATATTCCAGCTGCTGATAGCCGCTGTACTCGTCGGGCAGGTCTTTCATGAGGGGCTCCACATAGCGCGCCGCATAGGCAGAGAGCGCTTCCGCATCGACATTTTCCACATTCCGCGAATAATGGAAGAGCAGCAGCAGCCCCAGCGCGCGGAACTGTCCCATTTCCATGCGGGGCATGACGCGCAGCGCGTCGTAGGCCAGGATCGTGCGGGTATCGCTCTTCCGGCCCTGTGCCACATCGCGGAAGGCATCGCACACCATGGCGAGCACCGTTTCATTGGGAAGCATCACATAGGTGCGCTGTGCGTTCTGCAGCGCCTCCTGCACCATGATGTGCATCAGCACATCCCCCGCGTCCCGTCCGTCCAGCGACCGGACGCATTCGATCAGGTGGTGCGTCACCGTGCGCGTATCCTGCGCCGCCGTGCGGGACACCGCGCCGTACTGATTCAAGAAATGCCGGACAAAGTATTCTTCCAGCACTTCCGGCGGCTGCGGTTTTTCCAGCACTTCCGGCTCCGGCTCCATTTCAAACGCCGGCGAAGCGGGCTGCTTCATGCGCGTCCGGCGGTACGCCTCGCTCAGAGACGCCGTCTCGAAGACGCGCGTCGCCTCGCTGCGGAGCGCTTCCTTTCCGCTTTCTGAAATATCAAAGATCTGTGTCGCGTCGCTGACCGTTTTCGCCCCGGAAGGAACGGCCGCCGTTTCCGTCCGCCGGGGTTCTTCACGGGGAGGAGCAGGCGCGCGCCGCCTCATCCGGGCCGCTGAGTTTTTCCACGCCCGCAGCGCCGCGCCGTCAGGCAGTCCGCAGACCATCACGAAGCAGACACAGAAAAAGGCCGCCGCCACCAGGAGCACGATGAAAATGGAAAAATAAATGGACAGCACGCCATTCCTTCCTTTCAGAGAATCTAAGGTTTAAAATAAAAAAAGCTGCGATCAAAAATCGACTTCATATTATCATACTCGCTATAAACCTTCAAGAAAACGGCGCCGGCGGCGCCGCACCGATCGCGCAGAAAGGACGATCCATGACCACACTTGCAACGGGAGGCACATTCTCCGCTTCCGACACGGCGCTCATCCTCCGCTGGGAACAGCCCCGGCGGGCGCTCTCCACCGGCATCTGGGGCGGCGGATTCCGCTCTGTCCGGTGGGCCGTCAATCAGAAGCTCACCGGATTTTACGCGACGGAAAAAGATTTCCCCGGCGGCTCCGTCGCCGAATATCTCCGTCTCTCCCTGGAGGAGGCCGGAGCCGATCCCTCGGAGAGCACGGCGCTCCTCACGTCCGCGCGGCTCGCCTGGCACAGCCACATCGTAAAAGCCGAAGGCCCGCTCATCGTGGAGGCCGTCGCCACCGCGGGCATGGAAAAGACCGCCGCCCGCGCCGGCGACCCGCCGCTCTATCGGGAAGAGGAGGGCCGTTTCTGCCCGGCGGGCACGATCAATCTCATGATCCTCGTCAACTGTTCCCTGCCGGACGGCATCATGGCGCGCGCCCTCATCACCGTCACCGAAGGAAAAACGGCGGCGCTCCAGGACGCGGGCATCGCCAGCGTCTACACCGGTCTTCCCGCGACGGGCACCGCGACGGACGGCGTCATCCTCGTCACCGATCCGGAAGCGCCGCGGCTCACCGACGCGGGCACCTATTCCCTCCTCGGCTCCCTGCTCGCCTCCGCCGCGCGCGACGCTGTCGCCTACTGCATCACCCATTACAAACGCCCCTGGAACCAGTTCGACAGCCTCCGCACACCGCCGGCCGTCCCGCTCCCAAAGGGATGAGGCTCTCTTTACGGAAAACTGACAAAAAGCCCGCCCTTTCATCGACAAAAGGGGCGAGCTTTGCTATGATGAAATTATACACCGTACACGCCGGGGCGCGCTGACAGCCCCGTTTTCAAAAAGAAAGAGAAGTGGTCCGGCTATGCCTTATGGCGAGCGAACTGTCCGTGAACTGATGGAATCCGCTGAGATCACCCCGATGGGGATCCAGCTGGAAGTCAATGCCGAAATTTTTACCGTGATCCGCAATCTGCTGGCGGGAATGCGGGACGCCTCCGATATTTCCGCCGACGACGACGCCACGCTGTACAATCTGTGGCGCAGGACCGTGCGCGAAATGGCCCAAGTCGAGCTCCGCGCCGGCTACGGCATTCCCATGGAAGAGCAGATCGCCATGCTCCGTCAGGCCTTCGACATCGAGAGCAAGTACATCTCCGATCAGGTCTTCCATCCCATCACCGGAATCAAGCTCACCAAAAAGCTCATCGAGAAGGAAAGCGCTTTCGACGAGGATGAAATGCGCCTTCTTTTTGAAGAAAAAGTGTGGCCCTCCATCGCTGTCAACAAATCCGGCGACTTGCCGAATCCCGCCGCCTACATCGTGGCCGGACAGCCAGGCTCCGGCAAGACCCGCATGTCTTCCGTGGTCATCGAAGAATACAACGCGGACATCATCCAGTCCATGGGCGACAACTTCAGGGGCTTCCACCCGCGCTATCAGAAACTGCTCAAAAAATACGGCCAGTACTGCGCCTATTTCACCCTGCCCCAGGCGAAGTTTCTCTCTGAGCTCACCCTGCACCGCGCGGCGGAAGGCCGATACAACATCATCCAGGAAGGCGCGCTGGAAAATGTGAAGCACACCATGGAAATGATCGAATTTCTCAAGCGCAAGGGATATACCGTCGTCATCATGCTCCGCGCGTGCCCCCGCAAAAAAAGCTGGAAAGCCATCCATCAGCTCTTCCTGCAGCAGCGCCTAAAGGCGCCGGGCCTGTCCCGCCTCATTACGAAAGAATACCACGACGCGGCCTGCCTTTCTTTCCTCTCCGCGACGAACGACCTCATCAAGCAGAACCTCATGGACCGGCTCATCATCAAGAGCCCGAAAGGCCTTCTTTACGACAGCGACGACATGCCCACGGAAAGCGTGGCGGACATCCTCGCCAAACGAATGAAACAGTGACCCATCCCGCAGCAGATTTCTGCTGCTTTTCTTTTGACCGGAGGCTCTCATGGACATCCGTACAGACATAAAAAAAGCCGCCGCCTCTCTCGGCCTCGGCGCGTGCGGCATCTGCGGCCGGGAAGAATACGGCGCGCTCAGGAAACGCTTGGAAAACGAGGTCCCCGTCCCCTTTGCGCCCGCCGCCGCGGAAGACCGCCTCTCGTGGGACGCTCTCCTCCCCGGCGCGCGCTCCGCGGCAGTCGTTCTCTTTCCCTACCGCCCCGCGGAGGAAGAGAAAGGAAATATCGCGCTCTATGCCCGCCCCCGCGACTACCACGCCGTCAATCGGCGCTGGCTGGACGCCCTCGCCGGCCGCCTCCGGGAAACGTATCCCGACGCCGGGTTCCGGGCCGTCACCGACACGAGCCCTCTTGCGGACCGTTGGCTCGCCTGGTGCGCGGGGCTCGGCTTCTTCGGCAAGAACCACTGCCTCATCCATCCCCGGTACGGGTCTCTCTGCACCATCGGCGCGCTTCTCACCACGCTCAGCGCCGTCCCCGACCGGCCCATGGAGGACAGCTGCGGCAGCTGCCACCGGTGCATTGATGCCTGCCCGGGCCGGGCTCTTTCTGAAACATCTATGGACCCATGGCGCTGCAAGTCCTACCTGACCCAGAAAAAGGAAGCCCTCACTGACGAAGAAAAAGCCATTCTCCGCCGCACGCCCCTTATCTTCGGCTGCGACGAATGCCAGCGCTGCTGCCCGCGGAACGGGAATGCCGCTCCTTCTCCTCTGCCGGAGATCCGGGAAGACCGCATCCCCCTCCTTACAAAAGAAGCGCTCTCCGCCCTCTCCAACAGGGCTTTTGAAAAGCGCTTCCGCGGCTACGCTTTCGCATGGCGCGGCAAAAAAATACTGGAACGCAACCTGGACATCCTGGAAGGCAGCCCGCGGGCTGAAAATTCCCCTGAAACATAAGACGAACAGAAAAAAAGCAGGTACTCAGCTTTGAGTCCTGCTTTTTCTGTCTGTCAAAATCCAAAAAGCGACAGCTGCTCTTCATCGGGCAGCCCTTTCAGAATGCCCATGCCGTCCATGGTCTCCATGAGGGTCTGGCTCACCTTTGCCCGCTTCTGGAGATCCTCTTTCGAAGTGAACGCGCCGTCTTCCCTGGCGCGGACGATCATCTTCGCCGCCTGATTGCCGAGGGCGGGGATGCAGTTGAACGGCGGCAGTATCTTCCCGTCCACGATAAGGAACTCCGTCGCGCTGGAACGCATGAGGTTGATAGGAAGGAATTCATAGCCGCGGAGATACATTTCCGCGGCCACTTCCGTGACGACGGCGTTCTTTTTGTCCACATCACTGACATTATCCATAGTATTTGCCCGGGCGATCTCCGCTTTCTGCGCTTCCAGCCCTTTCAGATTCACGAGAGCGTTGAACTTCCCTTCCGCGCGGATTGTGAAATACGACGCGTAGAAGGCAAGCGGCTGGTAGACCTTGAACCAGGCGATGCGGAAAGCCATCATGACGTACGCCACGGCATGCGCCCGCGGGAAGAGGTAGGATATCTTCTTGCACGAATCAATGAACCATTCCGGCACTTTCGCCTTGCGGATGGCGTCTTCATTGTGAGACAGATTGCCCTTCTTGTCGGCTTTTTCCAGGCCTTTTCCCTTGCGGACGTTTTCCATGGTCTTGAAGGAAATGAGCGGCTCCACACCGTGCTCAATGAGATAGTTCATCACGTCGTCGCGGGTAGAAATGGCTTCTTCCAGTTTGACCGTGCCGTTTTTGATCAGGTCCTGCGCATTGCCCACCCACACGTTCGTGCCATGAGAAAAGCCTGAAATGCGGACGAGCTCGGAGAAATTCTTCGGCTTCGTATCTTCCAGCATCTTCCGCACGAAAAGCGTGCCGTACTCGGGAAGGCCCAGCGAACCCACCGTATTTCCCCTGTTTCCGATGATCTTCGCCAGATCATCCGGTGTATAGCCGAGAGCGTCTGTGGAGCGGAAAATGGACACCGTTTTCTGGTCGTCGAAGGGAATGTGGAGCGGGTCGATGCCGGTGATATCCTGGAGCATGCGGATGACTTTCGGATCGTCGTGGCCGAGTATGTCCAGTTTCAGCATGCGCCCGGAAATGGAGTGGTAATCGAAATGAGTCGTGATGGTACCCGGGATGCGGTTGCCGTCCTCGTCCTTTTCGTACTTTTTATCCGCCGAATACTGAAGAGGCGTGAAATTGTGGATATCCATATCGCGGGGGCAGACCATGATGCCCGCCGGGTGCTGGCCGGTATTCGTCTTCACGCCGAGCACGCCGCCGGCGATCTTTTCCAGATAAATATCATTGCATGAAAGGCCCCGCACTTCCGCGTACCGACGCGCGACGCCATAGGCGTTCTTCTCCTGAAGGCCGGAGATGGTCCCGGCGCGGAAGACATTGTCTCTGCCGAAAAGCTCTTCCGTGTACTTGTGCGCCACGCTCTGGTCGTCGCCGGAAGAAAAGTTCAGATCGATATCAGGCACCTTGTCCCCGTCAAAGCCGAGGAACACGGCAAAAGGAATATTGTGGCCGTTCTTATTGAGCGGCGCGCCGCACTGCGGGCAGGGTCTGTCCGCCAGGTCGAAACCGCCGCCTACGGAGCCGTCCGTGTAGAAATGCGTCCAGTGGCATTTCGGGCAGACGTAGTGCGGCGGAAGGGGATTCACTTCCGTGATGCCCGCCATTGTGGCGACAAAGGAAGAGCCTACGGAGCCCCGGGAGCCGACCAGGTAGCCTCTATCGTTGGAGTGCTTCACCAGCTTGTGGGCAATGTAGTAGAGGACGCCGTAGCCGTGCTTGATGATCGGCGTCAGTTCCTGCTTCAGCCGCGCCTCAACGAGTTCCGGCAGCGGGTCGCCGTATATGGCTTTCGCGTTATCATAGCACATCTTCACGAGCGCTTCGTCGGCGCCGGAGATCTTCGGGTTGTAGGATTTCCATTCTTCCGCGAGCGGCTCCAGCCTTTCGCACATGGCTGCGATCTTCCGCGTATTGGTCACGACGATCTCATAGGCCTTCTCCGGCGGGAGGTAATCAAATTCCGCCAGCATTTCCTTTGTCGTGCGGATAAAGACAGGCGGATGGTCGCCTTTCTGCCCCGGCTTGTCCCATTTGGCGAGGAGAATATCCCGGTTGATCTGGTCTTCCCGGAAAAGAAAATGCGCGTCCGAAGTGGCGCAGCAGGGAATGCCCGCCTTGTCGGCGATGTCGATGACTTTCCTGTTCAGCGCCTGCAGATCTTTCACGCCGGTGATCTTCGGGAATTTATCATCGCTCATGAGGAATTCGTTATTCCCGAGGGGCTGCACTTCCAGATAGTCGTAAAATTTCGCCAGCTTGATCAGTTCTTCGTCGCTCTTCTCCGCGAGGACGGCCCGGAAAAATTCTCCCATCACGCAGGCCGAGCCGTAGATCAGTCCGTCGCGAAGCTCTTCCAGAAGAGGTTTCGGGATAAGCGGACGCTTCTTGTAATATTTCAGGCAGGAGAACGTGACGAGGCGGTACAGATTGCGCAGGCCCGTCATATTTTTCGCGAGGATGATGATGTGGCTGTACTTCTGCCGGTCCGTATCGATATCGTCGGGGATCTTCTCGATCATGTAGCCTTCCATGCCGTAGAGGATCTTCACATTGTATTTCTTCGCGTAGTCCTGGATCTTCGGGAAGGCCTGGATGACACCGTGGTCGGTGAAGGCGATGGCCGGCGCGCCCCACTTCGCCGCGGTCTTCACCGCTTTTTCCGCGTCGATGAGGCCGTCCAAGCTCATTTTCGTGTGCAGGTGGAGCTCCACCCGCACTTCTTCCGCGTCGTCTTCATGATCGATCTCCGCGGTCTCGCCTTTTTCCATCTGCACGATATTCATGGTGAGGCCGCCGGAAAATTTATCGATCCGCACATTGCCGCGGATGCGCACGGTCATGCCGGTCTTTAGATTTTTGTCCGCCGCTTCCGCTTCCCCGGCATTGTCGAAGAAACGTTTGCAGTTCATGCCGTTCGTATCATCCGCCACTTTCAGGATGTACAGTTTTTTATTGTCCCGAAGCTCCCGGGAATCAAAAGAAACGAGCGTCCCCTGAATGACGGCGCCGTCTGTTTCTTCCGTAATGGAAGAGATGGGGACCGCCTCGCCCCGGATGGGCTTCTTGCCGATGAAGATGCCGCTGAAGGCTTTTTTCTCATCCTTCTTCGCGGCCGGGCGCATCTCATCC